>Ga0209257_1001118_pt1 | contig 34674 bp, 36 predicted proteins | sample AraplaCvi_mCL_r2_FD_184277 | JGI IMG/M metagenome (GOLD analysis project Ga0209257, IMG submission 184277) | Arabidopsis root microbial communities from North Carolina, USA - plate scrape MF_Cvi_mCL_r2 (SPAdes) (version 2) | ecosystem: Host-associated > Plants > Roots > Endosphere | place: USA...
GCCGCCCGTGCGCACGATTGCGAACATGGTCTTCCATCCAATCAGAAACTAAAACACCCACGCTGCCAGTCACCCGCCAAAGCAGGCGATTTTTCCGGCATGCGGGAAAGTCAGCGCCACTAGCGAGCCAAGCCGTCGCTGTCAACCGCCAAATCCCGTGCTTTTTGTCCAAAAGCGCGGGACGGGGTCGATAATCGCCCGCGCCGCCGATTCGGTGCTTGCTGCGCCGTCGGTGCGCCCATATCAGGGACAGCGATGAAGCGCGCCCTTCTTTTTGCCCCGCTGCTCCTGTCTCTGCCCGCCTGCGCCGGGACGCAGGCCAATGACGGACCCTCACTGGCGAAGCGCCCGGTCGAGGGGCGATTCGATGTTGCGCCGCCCGCGCCCGTCGTCGCGCCGCCGGGGCCGCTGCCCACCGATCTCGCCGGACGCCTCGCGCGCTGGGAATCGGATGGCGCCGCAGGACAGCAGGCCTTTGCCGCCGAACGCAGTTCGACCGCGTCGCTGGTTTCGGCGGCGGCGGGCGCGCCGGTCGCCAGCGAGCGCTGGGTGGTCGCACAACAGGCGATCTCGCGGCTGACCGCCGCGCGCGCGCCGGTCACCGGGGCGCTCGCCGATATCGACCGGCTCTATCTCGAACGCAGCGTTGACGAACAGGTCGACGGGCTGCCCGACATCTACGCGCTGCGCGACCGTCTCGCCGATCTGGTGTCGACGCAGGATGCGGTGATCGAGGCGTTGAGCGCCCAGCTGCCAGGGCAGTAAGGCTTTTCCTGTTTCGTCACCCCGGACTTGATCCGGGGTCCATTCTACGGCCGTGGTCATGGATGCCGGATCAAGTCCGGCATGACGATGAAACGTGGGATCGGCTTATTGATTCAGCCCATGCTTCTTCAGTGCATGGCGAATCTGGTCATAGCTCAGCCCCAGCGCCTCGGCCGCGACCTTCTGGTTGAAGCGACAACGCGCCATCGTGTCGGATAGTATCTGCCGTTCATAGGCGTCGACCGCCGCGCGCATATCGCTAACCGGCCCTGACGGGGCCGCGGCGGGGATATGGGCCGCGTCGTTCGCGGGGGCGGGCGCGGACGCCTCGGCCTTGGGCGGCGCTTTGCGCGACACTGGCTGCCACGGGCTCGCGAACGGGTCGAAGCTCAGCGCATCGACCGGCTTTTCGGGATCGGCCCAGCGGTAGATGGCGCGCTCGATCACGTTGCGGAGCTCGCGGACATTGCCCGGCCAGTCATGCCCCTCCATCGCGGCGAGCGCGCGCGGGCCGAAGCCCGGCCATTGATCCCAGTCGAGCACTGCGGCCATGCGCTGCCCGAAATATTCGGCGAGCACCTCGATATCGCCTTCACGCGCGCGCAGCGGGGGCAGGGTGATGACCTCGAACGACAGCCGGTCGAGCAAGTCGGCCCGGAAGCGATTGTCGTCGACCAGCGCGGGCAGATGCTCGTTCGTCGCCGCGACGATGCGCACATCGACGCGAATCGGCCGCGACGATCCGACGCGCGTCACCTCGCCATATTCGACCGCGCGCAGCAGCCGCTCCTGCGCGCCCATTGACATCGTCGCGAGCTCGTCGAGGAACAGGGTGCCGCCGTCGGCCTCCTCGAAACGTCCCGCGCGCGTGCGCGTTGCGCCAGTGAAGGCGCCCGCCTCGTGTCCGAACAATTCGGACTCGATCAGCGTCTCGGGCATCGCGGCGCAGTTCATGATCACATAGGGGCGATCCCAGCGCGTCGACAGGCGGTGGAGGCGTTCGGCGATCAATTCCTTGCCCGTCCCGCGCTCGCCGATCACGAGCACCGGACGGTCGAGCGACGCGGCGAGGCTCGCGCGTTCGACCGCGTCCTGAAACGCCGCCGATTGGCCGATAAATTGGGTCTCGCGCTCCATTCCCAATCATTGGCAAATTTTCCCGCTGATTGGCAAGTTAAATCGATTTTGCGCTTGATTTGGGCGTGAAGTTTGGCGGTTATCTGCGGGTTGGGGCAATTGGCACGCCCCATGCATTGTTTCAGACGAACCGGTGCAAATGCGCCGGCGCAGCGAAAACTACAGGGAAGGTTGATCCATGAAAACGAAGTTTGCCCAGGCCGCCACTTTCGCGCTCAGCGCGGTCGGAGCGCTGGCCATCCTCGTCGGTGTGATCGACCAGCCCCAGGTTGCCGCCAGTGTTACCGGCACCCCCGCCGGCCCGCTGGTTGCCGCTGTCATGTCCCCGGCGGTCAGCGCTTTGGCCTGACCGGCACTGGTGCCGGGGCACTCTCCCCCCTTGCCCCGCCCCGGCACCAGCTTTTCTTAAAACAGACAATGGTCTCAAAGATTTTCGACAGGAGTTTCAAAATGGGTATTTTTTCACGAACCCGCGACATCATCGCCGCCAACGTCACCGACCTGCTCGACCGGGCCGAAGACCCTGAAAAGATGATCCGCCAGATCATCTTCGAGATGAACGAAACGCTCGTCGAAGTTCGCGCCTCCGCCGCCCGCACGATCGCGGACCAGAAGGAAATGCGTCGCCACATCGCCAAGCTCGAAAGCCTGCAGGACAGCTGGAAGGAAAAGGCCGAACTCGCGCTGTCGAAGGACCGCGAAGACCTCGCCACCGCCGCGCTCGTCGAAAAGCAGAAGGCCGGCGACATGGCCGAGAAGCTGAAGGCCGAGATCGCCGTCCTCGACGACGCGCTGACCGGTTATGAGGGCGATATCGCCAAGCTGCAGAAGAAGCTTTCGGAAGCCCGTGCGCGCCAGTCGAGCGTCGTCAACCGCCTCGAAAGCGCCGAGAACCGCTACAAGCTGCGCGAAATGACCAACGGCGACCGCGTCGAAGACGCCTTCTCGCGCTTCGAGATCCTCGAACGCCGCGTCGACGAAGCCGAAGGCCGTGCCGATGCGCTCAGCCTCGGTTACAAGAAGTCGCTCGACGAAGAGATCGCTGAACTGCAGGCCGCCGACAAGGTCGCCGACGAGCTCGCCGCGCTGAAAGCCGCGCAGGGTAAGAATTAAGGAGCCGGACCGATGGAAGAAGTCATCATTGTCCCGATCGTCATCGGAACGCTCTTCCTCGGTCTGCCCTGGCTGATCCTCCACTACATCACGAAGTGGAAGCAGGCCAAGACGCTGACTGGAGAAGATGAACAGCTGCTCGACGAACTTTACGATACCGCACGGCGCCTCGAAAACCGCCTGCATACCGTCGAACGCATCATCAGCGCCGACCATCCCGACTTCCGCCCCGCGGTACGCAGCGATGAAGAACTGGCGCAACTTGAAAACAATAGCCGGAGGAACTGAGATGTCTGCCAGCCGCACAAAATTCTACCTCGACAAACAGAACGCCAAATGGAGCGGTGTGTGTTCGGGAATCGCGGATTATAGCGGGATCGACGTCCTCTGGGTTCGCGTCGGCGCGGTGCTTCTGACCCTGATGGGCGGCTTTCCCTGGACGCTGATCGCATACTGGATGGTCGCCTGGATGGGCACGCCCAAGCCGTTCGCGCTCTACGGATCGAACGAGGAAGCGAAATTCTGGCAGGGGGTGCGAAGCAACCCGACCGCATCGACCCGCGACATCAAGTCGCGCTTCCGCGACATCGACCGCCGGCTTGCCGACATCGAGCAATATTACACCAGCCACAACCGCCGCCTTGCCGACGAGATCGACGCACTCCGGTAATTTGGGCGCTGAGCGACCTTGGGGCTAACAGGGAGGAAGATACATGAATTTCGGTGGCACCACTTTCGTCCTCGCCATCATCGCATTGTCGATCGGCGGCTGGATGTTCACCACCTGGATCCGCGCCAAGCACGGCTATCCCGTTGAGAATGAATGGGGCGGCACGGTTCATCGAACCGACCCCGACGCTGATCGAAAAATCGCCCTGCTGACCGATGACAACGCCAAGCTGGCGGGGCAGGTCAGCCGGCTGGAAGAGCGGATTTCGGTGCTCGAACGCATCGCTACCGAAAATAACGGTCAGGCGGCGCAGCTCGCCGACCAGATCGACCGCCTGCGTTGAGAGGATAGAAGATAATGGAACTCGACTTTCTGAACGCCGTCGCTCCCGTTGTCGCCGTCGTCGGCCTCGCCGGGGTCGCAGGGTGGGTCTTCACCACCTGGCTCCGCGTCAAGAACGGTTATCCGCTCGAGAATAGCTGGGGCAAGGCGGTCTATCCCAAGACCAGCGACGAGGCGATGGAACGCGTCAAGCTGATCGGACAGGAAAATGCCCAGCTGCGCGCTGAGCTCGGTTCGGTGAAGGATCGCCTCGCGGTGATCGAGCGCATCGTCACCGACGAGGGCCACCGGCTGAGCCACGAGATCGAAGCGCTGCGGCGCCCGTCGAACTGAGGAGATAGACGATGAGCGGTGGTTTCGTTCTCGGTTTCTTTTTCATCGTTGTCGGCATCCCCGTTATCCTCGGCATCGGCGCCGACATTTATAGGCGCCACCTGAAGTTCAAGGAAAAGCAGTTGACGCTGCTCTCGAACGAAACCGCCGAGAAAGCCGCGCAATATGCGGCGCACACCGAACGGCTGGAGGCCCGCGTCCGCGTTCTCGAACGCATCGTGACCGACCGCGGCGTCGAAGTGTCCGAAGAGATTGAAAAGCTGCGCGACGCGCCGCTGAACTAAAACAAATATACGGAAAGGATCTTCCCCATGGGCCCGTTTGAAATGGTTATCGGCATCGTCCTGATCGTGACGATCGGCAGCATTGTCCGCGCCAAGCACGGCATCCGCCGCGATCACAAGGGCGGCGACTATTTCGTTGCCACCGACAATGGCGAGACGAAAGCGCTGCAAGCCGAAATCCGCGCTCTCAAAGAGCGGATCCAAGTGCTCGAACGCATCGCCACCGACCACAACCGCGCGGTCACGCTCGATCAGGAAATCGAGAAATTGCGCGACAGCAGCAAAATCTGAACGCTGGCAAAGGAGCAACGCTCATGGCCTTCATCACCCCCGATTTCACCGCCGCGGCGATCGCGCTTACCGCGCTGAGCATCGTCAGCCTGGTGGCGCTGCGCGGCTGGCGCGACTGGATCCAGCTCAAGCGCGAGGAACTCGCCGCGGGCCACCATGGTCCACTTGCGCAGGAACCGGGCGTCCCGCACGCTGGGTCGCGGATCGAGATCGCCGACCTCAAGGAACGGCTGCGCAAGCTCGAAGCCATCGCGGCGGGGGTCGACCTCTAATCACCCCGACCCGCGCGGCATCGGCCCGCTCCCCTGTCAGTCGCCATCCGTCCGGCGGCTGACAGGGGAGCGGGCCGATGTCGTTTCGGGGCCTTCCAACATGGCGCCATCTGTGCGAGGGGCGCGGCCATGCGCAGCCTGACCGACATCTTCGACGAATATGACTTTCTCGACGGCGACGATCGCTATCGCTTGCTGATCGAACTCGGCCGTGAACTCGAGCCGATGCCCGACGCGCTCAAGACCGATGCGACGCTGGTGCGCGGCTGCTCAGCGAGCGTCTGGGTCTATCCGGTGCCGCGCGAAGACGGGCAGCTGCATTTCCTCGCCGACAGCAACGCCGCGATCACCAAGGGGATCGTCGCGCTCGTGCTGTCCGCCGTGCAGGACAAATCGGCGGCCGAAGTCGCCGACATGGATGTCGCCGCAGCGCTCGCCCCCTTCGACCTCACGCGCCAGCTGTCCTCGAACCGCACCCAGGGCGTCCCCAACATGATTGCGCTGGTCCAGGACACCGCGCGCCGGCTCGCTGCCGGCTGAGTTCCCCGTCCGTCATCGGCGCGACCTTCCTCATTTCATTGCGCACAAGAAAAAGGGCGCGGGAGTTTCCTCCCGCGCCCGATTTCGTTGGTCTGAGCGTGTGGCTTAGAAGCCGACGACGATCGAACCGATGAACGCACGCGGCGCGCCGATGTTGACGTTCGGCACCGTATTGTTCGCCAGCTGGCCGTCGAAACCGCCGACATAGAGCTTGTCGAACAGGTTGGTGATGTTGAACTGGAAGTAGACCTTGTCGCCAAGACCCGCCCAGTCCATCTTCAGCCGCGCGTCGAGATCGACGATCGTGTAGCCTTCAGCCTTGGCGCCATAGACCTGAACCGTGCGGCCACCGATGACCTGATACAGCGGGGTGTTCTGGTCGTTGATGTAACGCGCACCGGTGCGCTTGACCTGCGCACCCAGCGAGAGCGGACCGAGTTCGCCCTGGGCGCGACCGCCGAAGGTGTAGACCGGCGCGCCCGATTCGCGCTTGCCCGAGGTCAGCGCGAACGACTGCTGGCCGACAGCGGTACAGCCGTAGAAGCCGTTGGTGACGTCAGCGGCGACACAGGTGCCGAGGCGCACATCGTCCTGGATGTCCGATTTCAGGTACGAACCAAAGGCCGTGACCGAGAATTCGGGGATCGGACGAACCGAGACGCTGGCGTCGACGCCATATTTGTCGACGCGGCCGAGGTTGCGATAAACGTTACGCTCGGTTTCGGGGTCGAACGACGAGGCGAGACGATCCTTAAAGATCGTGTACCAGCCGCTGACCTGCACCTGGATCTGGCTGGTGGTGTAACGCACGCCCAGATCGAAGTTGTCGGTCGTTTCCGGCTTCGGGTTCGCCGAGTCGGTGTCCGCCGGGAAATAGAAGGCGTTGTAGAGGTTGTCCGTACCCGGAACCTGCACACCCTTCGAATAGTTGGCGAAGATGCTGATGTCGTCGGTTGCGTCGAAGGTCAGGCCGACGTTCGGCGTGAGCTTGTTGTACTTGCGAACGCGCTGCTGCGGACCCTGAACCGGCGCGGTCACGCCCGGCGCGATGGTCACGGTCGGGTTGTTCGCGAGCCAGGCGGCGAGACCGGCGGTGTTGGTACCGAAGCATTCGACGAAACCGGTCACGCTCGACGTGGCGCAATAATTGGTCAGGTCGCGCTTGAACATCTTGTACGAACCACCCGCCTGAACGGTCAGGCGGCCGAATTCGCCGCGATATTCGCCGCCGAACATGTTGAGGCCCGCGATCGACTTGCGGTCGCGCTTCTGCAGGATGTTGCCGTTCACGTCGGCGAGCGGGTCGTTGATCGGGAACGGATCGGTCGGCTGACCGTCGAGACGCAGGAAGTTGGTCTCGCCCGTCTGGCGGTGACGTGCGCGGTCATAGCTGTAGAAGACGCGGAACGTGTGGTCGCCCATTTCGTAACGCAGGCCCGTGATGAGGCCATAGCGGTTGGTCTGCGTCTGGCTCGGCGTCAGGATGCGGATGCTGTCGAGAATATCGCCGTCGCCGTTGAGATCACGACCGAAATAGGGCGTGCCGCCGATATAGCCGGTCTGGAGCGAGACGCCCGCGCCCGGATTGACGTCGCGGAACCCTTCCTGCGCAACCGCGGTGCCGCCGCCGTTCGCCTTCACATATTGGAAGCTCGGGTCGACCGTGAGGACGAGGCCTTCGGCGAGCGTGAAGCGCGAGTTCAGGCGGATGTTGCCGGTGTTCGACGGGTTCATGCGTTCGTCGAAGGTCGAGCCGCAGCTGTTGGCCGCATCGATCTGACCCGGGCGGGCAACCGTGTTGATCGAGCAACGCGCGATGCCATAGTCGCGCTCGTCGCGCGTCAGCGGGAAGCGGTTGCTGCTGGCCGAGCCGACGACGCGGTCGGCGTCGTAACGCAGCGGCACCGAACCGAAGAAGTTGTTGCGGTTTTCGTTATAATGGCCCGAAATCGCAACGAAGTCGCCGTTGTCGCCGATCGGCTGATAGATTTTGCCGTTGAACTGCTTCTTGTTGATGCGGCCGCGATGCGCCTTGAAACCGGGCTGGTCGACGTTGCTGAACACCGTGTCGTTGGTCGCCGAGCTGCCCGAGAAGAAGGCGCGCGTGCCCCACGGGGTCAGGATGCCGGTGTCGACCATGCCGAACACGCGGAAGAAGTTGAAGTCGCCGGCCGAACCGACGAGCTTGACGCCGAACTCTTCGCCCGGGGTGCGCGTGCGATAGTTGACGGTCGAACCCGAAGCCGCGGCGGTCGGGCTGTCGACGTCGGTCGAACCGAGGTTGACGTTGACCTGTTCGATCAGTTCGGGATCGAGCTGCTGGTTCGAATAGAGCGCATAGTTACCCGAATCGTTGAGCGGGATACCGTCGAACGTCTGGTTGATGCGCGTGTTGTCGAAACCGCGGATCGTCATCTTGCCGCCGGCCGAACCGAACGGATCGTTGTTCTGGAAGCTGACGCCCGGAAGCTGGTTGATCAGGTCGTTGACCGTCTGGCCGGGCGACTGGCGCTCGATGAATTCTTGCGTCAGGACAACCTTTGCCTTCGTCGTGTCGGGCGTAAGCACGCCGGCGACGCCTTGGTTCGAGCGCGAACCAGTGACGATGATCTCGTCTTCAAAGTCCTGCGAGCCTGTCGACTGGGCGAAGGCGGGCGTGGAAAGCAGCGCAACTGGAATCAGCGCGCAGCTCGCGGCGAGCGTGTGACGGAATTTCATTACAGGATTTCCCCTTGGTGGTGCATTCGGCGGCGCGCGTCATCGGGGCGCGCTTGACCTGCGAGCGCCCCTGAAGCCCGCATGTGGCACGATTGTGACAGCAATTGTGACAGTGCAAGTGGGGAGGGGGCCGCCGCTCAGGCGGGCGGCAAAAAACCGCTAATTTCCGTCAAGCGCCCGAATTTATCCACAGGCGCGAATTCGTTTTTTCCGGAAACTGTTGCTGCAATGCAACATAAAAAGGGCGCCCCGCGGGGCGCCCTATTGCGACTCAGGCGGCGTCGCCGGCCGCTTCTTTGGCCTTGTCGGCGTAAACGCGTACCGGATCCTTGCGGCCCTCGACGACATCCTTGTCGACGACGATCTCGACCACGTCGGTCAGGTCGGGCAGGTCGAACATCGTGTCGAGCAGGATCGCCTCGACGATCGAGCGGAGCCCGCGCGCGCCGGTCTTGCGTTCGATTGCCTTCTTGGCGACCGCGATCAGCGCATCGTCGGTAAAGGTCAGCACGACCTCTTCCAGATCGAAGAGCTTGCGATACTGCTTCACCAGCGCATTCTTGGGCTCGCCCAGAATCTTGACCAGCGCGTCGATGTCGAGATCCTCGAGCGTCGCGATGACCGGCAGGCGGCCGACGAATTCGGGGATCAGGCCGAACTTCAGCAGATCCTCGGGCTCGATATTCTTCAGCACTTCGCCCATCCGGCGTTCGTCGGGGCCGGCGACATGCGCGCCGAAACCGATCGACTTGCCCTGCAGGCGGTCGCCGATGATCTTTTCGAGGCCGCTGAACGCACCGCCCGCGATGAAAAGGATGTTCGTCGTATCGACCTGCAGGAATTCCTGCTGCGGATGCTTGCGGCCGCCCTGCGGCGGAACGCTCGCGGTCGTGCCTTCCATCAGCTTGAGCAGCGCCTGCTGCACGCCTTCGCCCGACACGTCGCGCGTGATCGACGGATTCTCGGCCTTGCGGCTGATCTTGTCGATCTCGTCGATATAGACGATGCCGCGCTGCGCCTTTTCGACATTATAGTCGGACGACTGCAGCAGCTTCAGGATGATATTCTCGACATCCTCGCCGACATAGCCGGCTTCGGTCAGCGTCGTCGCATCGGCCATGGTGAAGGGCACGTCGAGGAAGCGTGCGAGCGTCTGTGCCAGCAACGTCTTGCCGCTGCCGGTCGGGCCGACGAGCAGGATGTTCGACTTCGCCAGTTCGACGTCGTCGCCGCGTCCGCTGTTCGCGAGGCGCTTGTAATGATTGTGCACGGCGACAGACAGCACGCGCTTGGCGGTGTTCTGGCCGATCACATAGGCGTCGAGATGCTGGCAAATTTCCAGCGGCGTCGGCACCGCGCCATCCTTGCGCGCGGCGATCCCGCCCTTGATTTCTTCGCGGATGATGTCGTTGCACAGTTCAACGCATTCGTCGCAGATGAACACGGTGGGCCCGGCAATCAGCTTGCGGACTTCGTGCTGCGACTTGCCGCAAAAGGAGCAATACAGGGTGCTCTTGCTGTCGGAGCCGCTCAATTTCGTCATAAATCTTCCTCTGGCTGCGCCAAAAGGGCGCCGCCGTCTTTATCCTAGCCCCCGGTCACCCAATTACAATATGGCAATTGGGTGACATCGGTTCAATGTTCCGCTTAGCACCAAGGCGCCAAGCGGACGTCAACAAACGCGGTTACCGGGGTTCATAAGGCCTGACGATCAGGGCGTCGGGCCTTCGCTCACTTCCTTTGGCGCATCGTCGCCGGGTAGGCCCGGACGGCGGTCGAACACCTGGTCGACCAGCCCGAATGCCTTGGCTTCGTCGGCTTCGAGGAAGGTGTCGCGGTCCATCGCTTTCTCGATCTCTTTCAGCGGCTTGCCGGTGTATTTCACATAGAGATCGTTCATCCGCTTGCGGATGCGCAGGATTTCGCGCGCCTGGATTTCGATGTCCGACGCCATGCCGCGCGCACCGCCCGAGGGCTGATGGATCATCACGCGCGCATTGGTCAGCGCAACGCGCATGCCGGGTTCGCCTGCGGCGAGCAGGAAGCTGCCCATCGACGCGGCCTGGCCGACGCACACCGTGCCGACGCGCGGGCGGATATATTGCATCGTGTCGTGGATCGCCATGCCCGCCGTGACGACTCCGCCCGGCGAGTTGATGTACATATAGATGTCCTTCTTCGGATTTTCCGATTCGAGGAACAGCAACTGGGCGGTGATCAGCGAGGCCATCTGGTCCTCGACTTCGCCGGTGACGAAGATGATCCGTTCGCGCAGCAGACGCGAGAAAATGTCAAAGCTGCGTTCGCCGCGGCTCGTCTGCTCGACGACGACGGGAACAAGGGCGGCGAGCGGGTCGATCATTGGGAATTCGTCCTTATGTTTCTGGAGCGCCGCGCCGAGAACCGGCTGGCTGGCCCCTCCGCCATCCTACATCGTCGCCAAACGGAGCGGTTTCAAGGGGGCAAAAAAGAAGGGGCGGGAAAGTCCCGCCCCCTTTTGTATCAGTCGCCTTCGCCGGGTTCGGGCGAGAAGAGCGTCTCGAACTTGTTCTCGACGCCTTTGAATTCGTCGGCGTCGGCGGGCGTTTCCTTCTTGACCGTGATGTTCGGCCATTCGGCGCTGAACTTGCTATTCACTTCGAGCCATTTTTCAAGGCCGCTCTCGGTGTCGGGCAGGATCGCTTCGGCCGGGCATTCGGGTTCGCAGACGCCGCAGTCGATGCACTCGTTCGGGTTGATGACGAGCATATTCTCGCCCTCATAGAAACAGTCGACGGGGCACACCTCGACACAGTCCATATATTTGCACCGGACGCAGGCATCGGTGACGACATAGGTCATGGGTTCAGGCTCCCTCAGATGACGGCAATCGGGCCGTCCGGCTCTCCATATGGGCTCGCCTCTATGCCGCGTGACGGCGGCGCGTCAACGCTAAGCGACAGTTGCGAATCACTCTCACTGATTAGAATGATCGGGGTCTTCGGGGTGCAAAGCATTTCCATCGGCGTCGATAGCTGTTGGTAGGGGCGGCGAAACCCCCGGATCGAGCCGCTGGTAACAGGCCTGCGCCTCGGGCGCGGGGCCGCGGCGCAGCGGCAGCGACAACAGGCGCAGCACCTCGATCCGTTCGCCGACGGGCAGGACCAGCGTGGACCCGGCGTGGACCGCGCAGGACGATCGCGTGATGCGCCGTCCGTCGAGCCGGATATGCCCCGCCTCGACCATCGCCTGCGCGATGCTGCGCGAGCGGGCGAGGCGCAGGAACCACAGCAGCTTGTCGAGCCGGATGCTTCCCGCGGCGCCCGGACTCGCCATCAATCTTTGCGCGCGTCGGCGAGAAGCGCGGCGAGCCCCGCGAAGGGGCTGTTGGGTGACGGACCGCGACGCTCGGGGCGATGCGGGCGATCGGGGCGCGGCGGGCGCGGCGCGTCGATGCGCGGCTTGTCCGGTTTTCCGCGCTTGCTCTTCGCCTGGTGCGCGGGTGGCCGCCGCGCCTCGCCGTTCGCGGTGCGCGGCGGCGCCTCGGCGTTTTTGCGCTGCGGATGCGGTTTGCGGCGCGGGCGCTTTTCGGGCTTGCGCAGCCCCGACCAGCGCCAGCGCTGGAGTGCGGGTTCGCCGACGCCGCGGAAACCGAAGCTGCCAAGCAGCGCGCGGCGCGTTTCCTCGTCGAGCCCGAGCGAGGTGGCGAGTGCGGGGTCGATGATAAAGCCGGGCGGCGGCGCGGCGCTGACGCCTTCATGCTCGTCACTCGCATGATCGTCGTGATGATCGTCACGCCCCGCCAGCGGCGATGTCGGCGGCGCCGCCGCCTGCATCCGTGCGGCATGCGCCTGGCGCGCGAGCTTTTCGGCCATGTCGATACGCAGCCAGCCCGATGCGCAGCGGCGGAACCCTGCGATCACCAGCCCGGCATGGCTGCCGGTCTTTTGCAGCACCGCGCCATGCGGCGGCAGCGCGGGAACCGGCGCGCCCTGTTGTGCCGCCATCAGCGCCGCGCGCCAGCGCACCGCCTCGGGCTTGAGCAATAGCGGATGGAAGAGATCGAGCGAGCCGATGGTGAAACCGAGCTTGCGCAGCTGCGGGCGCTCCTCCGGCGTCAGCGCATTGAGCTGATCCTCGACCGCCGCACGGCCGATTGTGCCGCTATTGTCGGTGAGCGCCGCGAGCAGCGCGCGCACGCGCGGCGGGGTGAACAGGTCGCCGGCCGCCTCGCCCATCGCGGCGAGCGGCCCGGCATGTCGCGCGAGTTGCGTGGCAACGAAGCGCTGAAGCCGCTCCGAAATCGCCTGCACCTGGCTTGGTTCGAGCCGCCGCAGCGAGGGGTCGATCTGGATCGCCGGCTGGACGAGCGTCGGCCCGCGCGCAAGCGTGGCAATGGCGTGGTCGTGCCAGGCGAGGCGCGGCGGCGTCCCCGGCTCGGCGATCAGCGACAGCGCGCTGTCGTCGCCCTCGGCGAGTGCGGTCGCGCGGCGCGCGAGTTCGGCGCGCAGGTGCTTTTCGGCCGCCGCCAGCAGCATGCGATGGTCGCTCGCCTTAGCAACCGGGTCGACCTTGAACTGAAAGCCCTTGAGCGTGCCGATCGCCTCGCCGTCGACCGCGACGGTGCCGTCGGCGCCGACCGCAACCGGCAGCGCTGCGCCCCGCTGTCCCGCATCGCGGAGCAGCAGCGCGAGCCGCCGGTCGACGAAACGCTGCGCGAGCGCCGCATGTAGCGCGTCGGACAGCCGCGATTCGAGTGCCTGCGTCTGTTCGGTCCAGCCCGCCGCGCCGGCGATCCAGTCGCCGCGCTGCGCGATGAAGCAAAGCGTGCGCACCGCCGCGATGCGGCTCGCGAGCTGGTCGATGTCGCCCTCGACATCGTTCAGCCGCGCGAGGCGGCGCGCGAACCAGTCGGGGTCGATCATCCCGTCGCCGTTCGTGCGCCATTGCCACAGCTTGAACACGGTGCGGCTGTGATGCTCGGCGCCGAGTTGCTCGAAATCGGGGAGGCCGCACACGTCCCAAAGGCGCTGGACCGCATCGAAATCGCCCCCGCGCGCGCGCACTTCCATATCGCCCGCCAGATGTTTGAGCACCGCGATATCGACCGCTTCGGGCGCGGGGCGCAGCATCGGCTGGCTCGGCGGCTGGGCAAGGTCGGACAGGAGCTGGTCGAGCGAGCCGAAGCCCGGGGTCGGATTGCGCCAAAAGAGGCTCGCGACCGGCGGAAAATGATGCCCTTCGATCGCGTGAATTTCCTCGGGCGTGAAGCCGCCCTGCGGCAGGCCGACGGTGCCGAAGCCGCCGTCCTGCTGGTGGCGTCCGGCGCGGCCTGCAATCTGCGCCATTTCCGAAATCGTCAGGCGGCGGAGGCGCCGCCCGTCGAATTTCTGCAAACTCGCGAAGGCGACATGCTGGACGTCGAGATTGAGCCCCATGCCGATCGCATCGGTGGCAACGAGATAATCGACCTCGCCCGCCTCGAACATCGCGACCTGCGAATTGCGCGTCTTGGGGCTGAGCGCGCCCATCACCACCGCGGCGCCGCCTGAAAAGCGGCGCAGCATTTCGGCGATCGCATAGACCTCCTCGGCCGAGAAGGCGACGATTGCCGAACGTTTGGGCAGGCGCGACAGCTTCGACGACCCGGCATAGCTCAAGGTCGAAAAGCGCGGCCGGGTGATGATCTCGGCCTCGGGCACCAGTCCCTTGACCAAGCCGCGAATGCTCGCCGAGCCGAGGATCATCGTCTCCTCGCGCCCGCGTGCGCGCAGCAGGCGGTCGGTAAAGACGTGGCCGCGTTCGGGGTCGGCGCCGAGCTGCGCCTCGTCGATCCCGACGAAGGCGACGTCGCGCTCGACGGGCAAAGCTTCCATCGTGCCGAGCAGGTAGCGCGCGTCGGGTGGGATGATTCGCTCTTCGCCGGTAACCAGCCCGACCTGCGCGGCGCCCTTGATCGCGACGACGCGGTCGTAAACCTCGCGCGCGAGCAGGCGCAGCGGAAAGCCGATCATACCGCTCGAATGGGCGGTCAGGCGCTCGACCGCCAAATGGGTTTTGCCGGTGTTGGTGGGGCCAAGGACAGCCTTGACCGGCTGGGAAGAGGAAGAGGTCATTTTCTTGAAAGCCAAGCTGGCATGTGCAGGGTTCCCACGCAACAGCCTATCGTCGAACCGCAGGGTGGAAGCCGATTTTTCCCGCACTGTTGCATAATATCCCGACCCCGCCACGCCTCGCCGCAACGCACCGCGGCAAATCCGCCATTAAATTGACTTTAACGACCTTTCTTTACAGACAACGCCTCGAAAACATCATTCGGCGGCCCGGTGTAGGGTTTGGTCGCCGAGCGGGGGTTGCAATTTGTTTCAGCGTCACGAACCCATCGCGGGGATGTCCGGCAACGCGGCCGCCCTCACGATGTCGCAAGCGATCCCGCTGCGGCGTGCGGATTCGGACGTCGAGCCGCAGCTCGGCTGGCGGGACCGGCTCGCGCAGCTCGACCTCGTTCCCGACCTTGGCGACAATATCGGTTCGGCCGAATGGTGGCGCGGTCTCGCGACATTAACCTTGCTGTGCGGAACCGCGATCGCGACCTTCCCCGGCATCCAGCCGTTCGAGGTTGGCGGAACGCCCGCGCTCGACGCCGCCGATTTCAACGAAGCACGCGCGCAGATGATCGTGCCGCTCGCGTTCGGCGGCGATACCGGTCGGCATATGGCGGCGACCGACGCCGTCCGGCCGCTGACGCAAACCCCCGAACGCCCGCAGATCGAACTCACCGCTACCTTGGGCAGCGGCGACAGCTTCGCGCGCCTGCTCGAACGCTCGGGCGTGGGCAGCAGCGAGGCGCAGGCGCTGGCCAATCAGGTGTCGGGCGCGGTTCCGCTCGCCGACATCGCGCCGGGCACGCGCATCGACCTCATCCTCGGCCGCCGTGCCGCACGCACCATGCCGCGCCCCGTCGAGGCGCTCGCGATGCGCGCACGCTTCGACCTCCGCATCGAGATGGAGCGGCAGGGCGGCCAGCTCGTCATGCGCCGCATCCCGATCGCAGTCGACGCGACCCCGCTGCGTATTCGCGGTAGGGTGGGCGACAGCCTCTATCGCTCGGCGCGCGCCGCCGGGGCGCCGCCGCAGGCGATCCAGTCGTACCTCCGCGTCGTCGGGAAACAGATTTCGGTCGGCAGCGATATTCGCGCCGGCGACGAGTTCGACATCATCGTCGATCATCGCCGCGCCGAAACGGGTGAGAGCGAGACGGGCAAATTGCTCTACGCCGGGTTGATCCGCGGCGGAAAATCGAAACTCTCGATGCTCGAATGGAATGTCGACGGCCGGACCCAATGGTTCGAGGCGTCGGGCGTCGGCGAGCAGCGCGGCGGCATGGCGCGGCCCACCAACGGCCGCGTCACCTCGACCTTCGGCATGCGGCGTCACCCGATCCTCGGCTACAAGCGCATGCACAGCGGCATGGACTTTGGCGGCGGTTATGGCGCGCCGATCTATGCGGTGACCGACGGTGTCGTGACGATCGCCGGGCGCCATGGCGGCTTTGGCAATTATGTGAAGCTCAACCACGGCAACGGCCTCGGCACCGGCTATGGCCATATGAGCCGCATCGCGGTGCGCCCCGGCCAGCGCGTCAATCGCGGGCAGGTGATCGGCTACATCGGCTCGACCGGCCTCTCGACCGGCCCGCATCTCCATTACGAACTCTATCGCAACGGCCGTGCGGTGAACCCGTCGTCGGTGACCTTCGTCACCCGCGCGCTGCTCGAGGGCAAGGCGCTCGCCGATTTCCGTGCCCGCATCCGGTCGCTGACGTCGATCGCACCCGGCGCCGCGCTGACCCCGATAGCGATCAAACAGGCCGAAGGGCCGAAACTCGGTTCGCTTGCGGATGTCGCCTCAAAACGCGCCGAGGGCGGGATCTGACCCGCTGCTAAAGCGGCATTATCCATTTGCCCCGCGGCCCGGCGCCGCTATGCACCCCGCATGACCCAAGCCGCTTTCCCCGACCTGCGCCTGCGCCGCACCCGCCGCACCGGCTGGAGCCGCGCGATGGTGCGCGAAACAAATCTTTCGCCTGCAAACCTGATCTGGCCGCTGTTCGTTGCCGACGGGTCGGGCGCCGAAGAACCGATCGCGAGCCTGCCCGGCGTCTCGCGCTGGTCGGTCGATTTGCTCGTCGAGCGTGCAAGGGACGCGGTCGCCGCGGGCATCCCGTGTCTCGCGCTCTTTCCCTATACGCAGGCCGACCGGCGCAGCGCCGATGGCGGCGAGGCGCTCAATCCCGATAATTTGATGTGCCGCGCTACCGCCGCGATCAAGCAGGCGCTCGGCGACGAGATCGGCATCCTCACCGACGTCGCGCTCGACCCTTATACCAGCCACGGGCAGGACGGGCTGATCGACGATGCGGGCTATGTGCTCAACGACGAAACCGTCGAGGTGCTCGTCGGGCAGGCGCTCAATCAGGCGCGCGCCGGTGCCGACATCATCGCGCCGAGCGACATGATGGATGGCCGCATTGGTGCGATCCGGCAGGCGCTCGAGGCCGAAGGGTTCGGCCATGTCCAGATCATGAGCTACGCCGCCAAATATGCGTCGGCCTTTTACGGTCCGTTCCGCGACGCGGTCGGCTCGCGCGGGCTGCTCAAGGGCGACAAGAAAACCTATCAGATGGACCCCGCGAACAGCGAGGAAGCGCTGCGCGAAGTCGCACAGGATCTCGCCGAGGGCGCCGACAGCGTGATGGTGAAGCCGGGCCTGCCCTATCTCGACATCGTCCGCGCGGTGAAGGATAATTTTGCCGTGCCCGTCTACGCATACCAGGTGTCGGGCGAATATGCGATGATCGAGGCTGCGGCGGCTGTCGGTGCGGGCGACCGCGACGCACTCGTTCTCGAAACCCTGCTCGCCTTCCGCCGCGCGGGGGCGTCGGGGGTGCTCAGCTATCATGCGCTGCACGCGGCGCGGCTGCTCGGCGCCTGATCGCGTGATATCTTCTTCTTCGCCGCGCCGCTGGCTTTTCGTGCTGACGATCCTCGTCGGCAGCTTCCTCCTCTTCCTCGTCCAGCCGATGGTCGCGCGCATGGTGCTGCCCAAATTGGGTGGCGCCCCCGCGGTGTGGAACAGCGCGATGCTCGTCTATCAAGCGCTGCTGCTCGGCGGTTACGCCTATGCACACTGGCTCGGGCTTTTCACCGTGCGGCGGCAGGCGGCGATCCATCTGGCGCTCTTCGTCGTCGCGGCGCTGTGGCTTCCGATCGGTATCGCCCAGATCGCGCCGCCCGGGCCGGGGCAGGAGGCGCTGTGGGTGCCCTTGCTCCTGCTCGCCTCGATCGGCCCCGTCTTTTTCGTCGTCTCGGCGCAGGCGCCGCTGATGCAGCGCTGGTTCGCCGCCGACACCCGCGCGGGCGATCCCTATTATCTCTACGCCGCATCGAACCTCGGCAGCTTCGCGGGCCTCATCAGCTATCCCGCGCTCGTCGAGCCGACGCTGCCGCTCGCGGCGCAAAGCTGGGGCTGGACCGCGGGCTATGCGCTGCTCCTGCTGCTCGTCGCCGGGGCGGCCGCGGCACGCTGGCATGGCGGCGCCGAAGCCCACGTCACCGCCACCGAGGAACCACGGCCGACGTTCCGCCGCCAGCTCCACTGGCTGCTGATCGCCGCGGTGCCGTCGGGGCTGATGCTGTCGACGACGACGCACCTCACCACCGACATCGTCGCGATGCCCTTGCTCTGGGTGCTCCCGCTCGGGCTCTATCTCCTGAGCTTCGTGATCGCCTTCTCGACGATGGAGCGGCCGACGCAGATCATCACGTTGATCGCGCCCGTCGGGCTGCTCGCGGTCGGCGGGCTTGGGCTGCTCAGCTCGGGCGGCGGGTCGATGATGGTCGCGCTCGCCAGCCTCGCGATGCTCTTCGTCGTCGCGACTGCGCTGCACGGCTATCTCTATCATCTGCGTCCGGCGACGCAGCATCTGACGCTTTTCTATCTCATCATGTCGGCCGGCGGCGTGCTCGGCGGGCTGTTCGCGGCGCTGTTCGCGCCGCTGATCTTCGACTGGGTGTATGAGCATCCGCTGCTGATCCTCGCCGCGGCGATGCTGTTGCCGCTGCCCGCGCTCTTCCCGTGGAACAAATGGCTGGGACTCGAGGCAAAGACCGCGCGCATCGTCGCGGCGACGCTCGTCCTGATCGCGGCCTTCGGCACCTGGCACATGGTCGGCGACTGGACCGGCCGGCTCGACAGCGCGACGACATCGTGGGGCATCGCGATCTTCGTCATCGGCATGCTCGTTATCGGCTGGCGCTGGGCCTATGTGCCCGTGCTCGCGCTGCTGATGATCGGCGTCGGCGGCTGGGACACGATCCAGGAAAGCTTCACCGGCGCCCGCGTGCGCAGCTATTTCGGCGTCTATACCGTCACCGACTATCCCCAGTCGAACCAGCGCCGTCTCGCGCACGGCACGACGCTCCACGGCCTCCAGCGCACCGACGCCGCGCACCGTCGCGACCCGACGACCTATTATGGCCATCAGTCGGGCGTCGGGCTGACGCTCGACAAGGCAGGGCAACTCGCCGGGCCAAATGCGTCGATCGGCATCGTCGGGCTCGGCGCCGGCACGCTTGCTTGCTATCGCAAGCCCGGCCAGCACTGGACGATCTTCGAGATCGATCCGGTCATGGTCGACATCGCGCGCGATCCGTCGAAATTCACCTTCCTCACCGATTGCGCCGGCGACACGCCCATCGTCATCGGCGACGCGCGGCTCCAGCTCGCCAACCAGCCCGCCGGCCGCTTCGACGTCATCGTGATCGACGCCTTCTCGTCCGACGCGATCCCGCTGCATCTGCTGACCGAAGAAGCGATCGGTATCTATGCGCGCGCGATGAAGCCCGACGGGATATTGCTCATCCATATCTCGAACCGCTTCTTCGACCTCGAGCCGGTGCTGGCGGCGGAGGCGAAAGCGCGGGGCTGGACGAGCGCGATCCGCATGGACCCGGGGCCGATCGGTGACGAATATGGCGATTTGACGGGATCGAACTGGGTCGCGCTGACCGCGACGCCGCAGCGTATGGGGCAATTGACCGGCGGTATCCGCCCGCGCAAGGACGCGATGGACCTCGACGCCTGGGTGCCGCTCGACGCGCGCGCCGGCTTCGAGCGCTGGACCGACGATTATGCGTCGACGCTGCCGGTCCTGATCTGGAAGAATATCATCGGAGGCCGCGACGAATGACCTATCAGGACGTCAGCATCATCAGCGTCAACGGCAAGACGCCCGTGATCCACCCCAGCGCGTTCATTGCGCCGGGGTGCCGGATCATCGGCGACGTGACGATCGGGGCCGACGTCAGCATCTGGTATAATTGCGTGCTGCGCGCTGATGTCAGCCACATCGTGATCGGCGCGCGCTCGAACATCCAGGACGGCAGCGTCGTTCATTGCGACGGCCCCATGCCGCACCGCCCCGACGGCTTTCCGACGATCATCGGCGAAGATGTGCTGATCGGCCATATGGCGATGGTGCATGGCTGCATGCTAGCGGATCGGGCCTTTGTGGGCCTCAAGGCAACTGTGATGAATGGCTGTCGTATCGGCAGCGACGCGATGCTCGCCGCAGGCGCGCTGCTGACCGAAAACAAGGAAATCCCGGATCGCGAGCTCTGGGCCGGATCGCCCGCACGGCGCGTGCGCGAGATCGACGATGCACAGGCTGCGGGCATGCAGATGGGCGTCGCGCATTATGTGATGAACGGCCGCATGCACAAGGCGGCGATCGAGGGCTGACGGCCCATGAAAAAGGGCGCCCCGGTTTCCCGGGACGCCCTTTCGACTAGCTTCGCTGACTTAGCTGAAGTTCACCATCGCATAGAGCATCGGGATCGACAGCAAAGTGTTGGTCCGCGAAAAGATCATCGCGGTCTTCGCGGCCTTCGCCTTGGTCGCATCATCGGCTTCGACGATGCCCAGCGCCTTTTTCTGGTTCGGCCAGATCACGAACCAGACGTTGAACGCCATGATCAGGCCCAGCCACATGCCGACGCCGATCAGCTTGTACGGATCCTGCAGGCCGAGCGCGGGCGCCAGATATTTGGCGTGGCCGGCAATCGCGAGGCCGAGCAGCACGGTGACCAGCGCCGCCCAGCGGAACCAGAACAGCGCGGCGGGCGCGATATGCTTGCCGACCGCGGGTTTCAGTTCGGCCGGGATTTTCGGCATCGTCGGAATCTGGACGAAGTTGAAATAATAAAGCAGGCCGATCCACAGCACGCCGAAGAAGGTGTGCAGCCAGCGCAGGATCGCGTTGCCCGCGGCGACCCCGTCCTCGAAATTCTGGCCGTTGAGGCACAGCATCAAGATGATCGCGAGCACCAGCCCGGTGCCCAGCACGGCGTGCAGATTTCCGAAAAATTTGTCCATTGCAGTTCCCCCTGTTTTTCGCGGCGCCGCGTGCGACCCGGAGCCGGTGACGCAGCTATGCCAGCACAGCGAGGAAATGCATCAATTTTTGTCGGTCGCTGCCCCGTCGGGAACCGCGAGGCCGTTTTTCAGCATCACGGGAACCTGGCTGAAGGTGAAGAGGAAGGAGAGGGCGGTGACACCCCAGACCTTGATCGTCAGCCACAGGTCAAAACTCATCTGCTTCGCCTGGATCATCTCGTACATCACATGGTTGGCGATGCCGAGCGCGGCGAAGAACAGCCCCCAGTTGCGCGACAGCAGCAGCCAGCCGCGGTCGGTGAGGCCTTCGAGCGCCGATTGCAGCAGATATTTGAGCATCGGCTTCTTGAACCAGTAACCGCCGAGCAGCAGGACGGCAAAGCTGGCATAGATGATCGTCGGCTTCATCACGATGAAGCGCTCGTCATGGAACCAGATCGTCAGCGCGCCGAAGCCGAGGACTAGAATGCTCGACATCCACAGCATCGGCGAAATCTTGCCGAGCTTCCATTTCGACACGACCATCGCAATGACGATCGCAACCATGAAAGCCACCGTGCCCTTGATCGCGGCGGTGGTCGCCGCGAACGCGCCCTCGCCGCCCGACGAAAATTTATAGGCGAGGAAGAAGACGAGCAGCGGCCCGAAATCGATCACGAAATTGAGCCAGCCATGCTTCGCTGGCGGCGGCGCGGGGACGGCTTCGGGGCCAGTCGGGAGCTGATCGCTCATCTTATATTTCCTGCAATAATGCCTGCGATCTCGTCCGCATCGAACGGGCGAAGGTCGTCGATGGTTTCACCGATGCCGATCGCATGGATGGGGAGGCCGTGGCGCTCGGCGGCGGACACGAGCACGCCGCCGCGCGCGGTGCCGTCGAGCTTGGTCATCACGAGGCCGGTCACGCCCGCAACCTCGCGGAACACGTCGATCTGCGACAGCGCATTCTGCCCCGTCGTCGCGTCGAGCACCAGCACGACATCGTGCGGCGCCGCGGGGTTGAGGCGGCCGAGCACGCGCTTGATCTTGGCGAGTTCGTCCATCAGCTCGCGCTTGTTCTGCAGCCGGCCGGCGGTATCGACGATCAGCACGTCGATCCCCGTCGCGGTCGCCTGCTTCACCGCGTCGAACACGATGCCCGCGCTGTCGCCGCCCTCGGGCCCCGCCATGATGGGCACGCCGAGCCGTTCGGCCCAGACCTTGAGCTGTCCGATCGCGGCGGCGCGGAAGGTGTCGCCGGCGACAAGCATCACGCCATAATCCTGTTCCTGGAACAGGTGCGCGAGCTTGGCGATCGTCGTGGTCTTGCCCGATCCGTTGACCCCGATCACGAGGATAACCTGCGGGCGCGGGAAGGCATCGATGTCGAGCGGTTCGGCGACCGGGCGCAGCACCGCGGCGATTTCCTCGGCGACGACCTTGCGCAATTCTTCGGTGCCGTTTGCGGCAATGTCGCGGCGCTCGGCGAGACGGCTGCGGATGCGGTCGGCCATCGCGGGGCCGAGGTCGGCGGTGATCAACGCCTCCTCGATGCGGTCGAGATCATCCTCGTCGAGCCGCGCCTTGCCGGTCAGCCCCGCGAGATTTTCGCCGAGCCGTTCCGACGTGCGGCGAAATCCGCCGAGCAGCCGTTCGCTCCAGCTTTGGCCGGTCATGCCGCGATATCCTTTGCTTCGATTTGGGTGGCGATCATGCGGTCGCCGTCACGCGCGCCGAGGCGCACGTCGATGATGGTGCCGGGCGCCGCGGGCGCGGTCAGTGCCACGGCGGCGAAATTTTCGGCATGGCCGCTGACGCCGTCGCGCTCGACGAGCATCGATGCGGTGCGGCCGACCTGCGTATCGAGCCAGCCCTGCCGCCGCCGCGCATTGGCGTCGCGGAGGATCGCGGCGCGTTCACGGGCGATGGTGCGACCGACCTGCGGCATCCGCGCGGCGGGGGTTCCGGCGCGCGCGCTGTAGGGAAAGATATGGCCGAAGATGATGTCGCAATCGTCGATCAGCGCCAGCGAGTTCGCGAACATCGCCTCATCCTCGGTCGGAAAACCCGCGATCAGGTCGGCGCCGATCGCGATTTCCGGGCGCGCGGCCTTCAAGCGCTCGATCAGCGCGACGGCGTCGGCGCGGCGATGGCGGCGCTTCATGCGTGTCAGCACCATATCGTCGCCCGCCTGCAGCGACAGATGGACATGCGGCATCACGCGCTTTTCCTGCGTGAGCAAGGCGAAGAGCGCGTCGTCGATCCGGTTCGGGTCGAGCGACGACAGGCGGATGCGCTCGATCGGCAGCGCCAGCAATGCCTCGACCAGCGCGGCCAATGTCGTGCCGCTGTCGTCGCCATAGCTGGCAAGGTCGACCCCGGTCAGGATGATCTCGCGCTGCCCGCGGCCGAGCGCCGTTTGCGCAGACGCGACCACCGCGTCGACGTCAGCCGATCGCGCGGTCCCGCGTGCGAGCACTGTCGCGCAGAAGGTGCAACTATGCGAGCAGCCGGTCTGGACGCCGAGGAAGGCGCGCGCATGATCGGCGCCAGAGAGGGCGGGGGAGTAAGGTCGAACGCCCGCCTCGGCCGCCGCGCCGCCATAACTTTGCGCAAGCCCCTTCGCGTCATTGGGCACCACACGCGCGCCCATCGCGGCAAAGGTTTCGCGCTCCAATTCGGCCGCGCACCCGGTGACCACAACCTCGGCGCCCGGCCGCTCACGCAGCGCGCGCCGCACCGCCTGCCGCGCCTGCCGCACCGCTTCGTCGGTCACTGCGCAGCTGTTGAAGACGATCGTGTTGCGCGCGCCCGCAGCCTCGACGGCCGCACGAACCCCTTCGCCTTCGGCGATGTTCAGCCGGCAACCGAAATTGACGACCTCTTGCCGGTCGACGAGGGAAGCGCTCATCCGAACTGCGCCCAGTCGGTCTCGCCCTCGTAAACGCGCGTCGCAGCGCCGCTCATCACGATCGGCTCGCCGGGCGCCCAGCGGATGACGAGATCGCCGCCGGGCAGCGACACTGTCACCGGCGACTGGACCAGCCCCGCGCGGATCGCCGCGACCGCGGTCGCGCATGCGCCGGTGCCGCACGCCTGCGTGAGGCCGACGCCGCGTTCCCAGACGCGTAGCTGCAACTGGTTTTCGCCGTCGAGGCTCGCGACATTGACGTTGACGCGCTCGGGGAACAACGGATCGGTCTCGATCCGCGGCCCCAGCTCGTCGAGCGCGACGGCGTCGGCCTCGGGCACGAAAAAGACGATATGCGGATTGCCGACATTGACCCCGGCGCCATGCTCCAGCTCGTCCCACGCCACCGGCATGTCGCGCGTGTCCATCGGCATCGCGAGCGGGATATGCTCCCAGTCGAATTCAGGTTCGCCCAGCACCACTTCGGCGCCGCCGTCGGCGGGCGTGACGCGCAGCATCCCGCCCAATGTCTCGATCACCGCGGGCTTGCCGATCAAAGTCGCGACGCAGCGCGTCGCATTGCCGCACGCCTCGACCTCACCGCCGTCGGCGTTGAAGATGCGCATCTTCACGTCCGCACTATTTGACGGTTCGAGCAGGATCAGCTGGTCGCACCCGATGCCGTGGCGGCGGTCGGCGATCGCATGCGCGCGCGCCGGTGTCATCTCGACGCTGCGTTCGCGCGCGTCGATCACGACGAAGTCGTTGCCGAGGCCATGCATCTTGGTGAAGCGGTCTGCCATAGTCCGCGCATGTAAGGGGGCGCGGGCGCGAAGTCTAGCGATGCGGCGGTGTTAGGCCGTCTTGCGGAGCGGTTCTTCGTCGCTGGTGTTCGGTCCCACAGGTGGGACCATCGGCGCGCGCAGCAGGCCGCGGTCGGCGAGCAGCCGGTCGGTGTCGGCGGCGGACGAGGCGCGGCCGAAATACCAGCCTTGCCCCTTCGAACAACCGAGCCGCGTCAGTTCGATCGCGGTCGCTTCGTCCTCGACGCCCTCGGCGGTGATCGGCATCGCCAGACTCTCGCCGAGCCGCACGATCGCGACGACGATCGCCTGCGCATCGGGGCTGCCGCGCATCGCGGCGACGAAGCTGCGGTCGATCTTGATCCGATCGAACGGCAGCGCGCGCAGGTGCGACAGCGAGCTGTAGCCGGTGCCGAAATCGTCGAGGCTGAGCGACACGCCCTGATTCTTGAGGCTGGTGACGATCGAGCGCACCAGCGGCAGATTCTCGAACAGCGAACTTTCGGTGATCTCGACTTCGAGCTGGCTCGCGGGGAAGCCGACCTCGACCAGCAGTTTGGTGAGCTTCTGGCTGAACCACGGGTCTTTCAGCTGCTGCGGCGAGATATTCACCGCGAGCATGATCGACGGATCCCAGCGCTTGGCGGCTTCCATCGCCTCGCGGATCACCTGCAGCGACAATTCGCCGATCAGGCCGCTTTCCTCAGCAACGGGAATGAAGCGTTCGGGCGGGATCATGCCATATTCGGGCGATTCCCAGCGCATCAGCATTTCAAAGCCGATCAGCCGCCCGCTGGCGATGTCGACCTGCGGTTCGAAGTGCGGCACGAACTCGCCGCGCGGCATGCCTTCGCGGATTCCGGTTTCGATCTGGTTGCGGACCTGCACGGCCATCTCCATTCCGGCCTCGAACCAGCAGAAGCGGTTCCGGCCTTCGTCCTTGCAATGATACATTGCGATGTCGGCCTGACGGACCATCGTTTCCATCGTGATGCTGGCATCGCTGGCGAGCGATATGCCGAGCGACGCCCCGACGCGGATCTGCTGCGCGTCGTGCGTGACATTATTGTCGAGCGCCGCGACGAGTTCGGCGGCCAGCGCATCGATGTCGGCGCGCGCCGCGGGCTCGAACACCAGCATCGCGACAAATTCGTCGCCGCCGAGCCGCGCCTTGGTGGCATTGGGCGGCAGGACGGCCGAGATGCGTTCGGCGGCGACCTGCAGCACGCGGTCGCCCGCGGCATGGCCGTGGATGTCGTTGACGGTCTTGAAATGATCGAGGTCGAGCAGGAACAGCGCGACCTGGCGCTTTTCGGCGATCGCGGTCGCGATCTGTCGCTGCCCCGTGGCGAGTAGCGCGCGGCGATTGAGGAAGCCCGTCAGCGGGTCGGTGTCGGCAAGGTAGCGCGCGCGCTGCTCGGCCTCGGTACGCTCGCGGATTTCGCGATTGAGGTCCTTGTACCGGCGCCAACCGAACAGGATCAGCGCGACATTGAGCACGAGCGCGGTCGCCAGCGCGCGATCGGGACCGCCGCCGATACCGATCAGCGCACGGACGGCGGCCTGCATCACATTGCTGCCCGTGCCCACGAACAGCAGGATCGCGGCGACGACGATGCCGCCGGCGATGATATCGCGTTTGGCGCCCTCGCTGCGGTCGAATTGCTTCGGCGTCGCTGTCATAAGAATTTTTCCCACCCTCGAGGGCTCTATGGGGGCAAAGCGGTGAAATTTGGGTTAAGTGCACCGTCGCCGCGCCGTTCGCGCGCGCAGGACGGGCCGTCGCTTGCTTTCGGCGGGACTTTTGCGTAAAGGCCACCGCGTCCGCGCGCATTTTGCGTTCGGGCATATCGACATCCGCGACGGAAACACTGTCCACGGATACCGCTGGTTGGCGAGGTTTCGCTCACCGGCGTGTTTTGCGTTGCGGGCGTTGTAGGCAAGGATTTTGGCTGTGTTCGATAGTCTGAGCAACCGGCTTGGCGATGTTTTCGGGAAGCTCCGCGGCCGCGGCGCGCTGACCGAGGCCGACGTGCGCGCCGCGATGCGCGAAGTGCGAATCGCCTTGCTCGAGGCCGACGTCGCACTTCCCGTTGTGCGCAGTTTTATCGATCAGGTCACCGACCTCGCGATCGGCGCCAACGTCCTGCGCTCGGTCACCCCGGGGCAGCAGGTCGTCAAGATCGTCAGCGACGCGCTGACCGAAATGCTCGGCTCCGAAACCGCCGAGCTCGACCTCAACGTCACCCCGCCCGCCGTCATCATGATGGTCGGCTTGCAGGGTTCGGGTAAGACCACCACGACTGCGAAGATCGCGAAGCGGCTCAAGGAAAAAGAGCGCAAGAAGGTGCTGATGGCGTCGCTCGACGTCAATCGCCCCGCCGCACAGGAACAGCTCGCCGTCCTCGGTACCCAGATCGACGTCGCGACCCTGCCGATCGTCGCAGGGCAGGGGCCGGTCGAGATCGCGCAGCGCGCGCTGCAAGCCGCAAAGCTCCAGGGCTTCGACGTGCTGATGCTCGACACCGCGGGCCGCCTCCACGTCGACCAGCAGCTGATGGACGAGATGCAGGCGGTGTCGCGCACGGCGAACCCGGCCGAAACCCTGCTCGTCGTCGACAGCCTGACCGGCCAGGACGCGGTGCAGGTCGCGCAGCGCTTCACCGACCAGGTGCCGCTCACCGGCGTCGTGCTCACCCGCATGGACGGCGACGCGCGCGGCGGTGCCGCGCTCTCGATGCGCGCGGTCACCGGCAAGCCGATCAAATTCGCGGGCACCGGCGAAAAGCTCGACGGACTCGAACTCTTCCAGCCCTCGCGCATCGCGGGCCGCATCCTCGGCATGGGCGACGTCGTCAGCCTCGTCGAACGCGCCGCCGAAACGATCCAGGCCGAAGAGGCCGAGGCGATGGCGGCGAAGATGGCCAAGGGCCAGTTCGACCTCAACGACCTCCGCACCCAATTGAACCAGATGCGTCGCATGGGCGGCCTCGGCGCGCTCGCCGGCATGATTCCGGGGATCAAGAAGGCGCAGGCGCAGATGGCGGCCGGTGCTGCCGACGACAAGATGCTCATCCACTTCGACGCGATCATGGGATCGATGACCCCCAAGGAGCGCGCGAAGCCCGAAATCCTGACCGCGAAGCGCAAGATCCGTATCGCCAACGGGTCGGGCACCACGGTGCAGCAGGTCAACAAGGTGCTGAAGATGCATCAGGAAATGTCCAGCGCGATGAAGAAGATCCGCAAGATGGGCGGGCTCAAGGGCCTCGGCGCGCTGTTCGGCAAGGGCGGCGGCATTCCCGGAATGGGCGGCGGCGGAATGGGTGGCGGTGGCCTCCCCGGTCTTGGTGGGGGCGGATCGATCCCGCCTGAACTCGCCAATTTGATGAATAAAAAGAAGTGACGACCCCAACAGGTCGTCATCCCGGCGCAGGCCGGGATCCAGTGAATTAAAACCCGAATTTGAACATTAAACTCTGAAGGAAAATATCATGGCAACCTCTATTCGCCTCGCACGCGGCGGTTCGAAAAAGCGTCCCTATTACAAGATCGTCGTCGCCGATTCGCGCAGCCCGCGCGACGGCCGTTTCATCGAGCGTATCGGCAGCTACAACCCGCTGCTCGCCAAGGACAATCCGGAGCGCGTGAAGCTCGATGCCGACCGTGCGAAGCATTGGGTTTCGGTTGGCGCGCAGCCGACCGACCGCGTCGCCCGCTTCCTCGACGCCGCTGGCGTTCTCGAACGCGCTGCCCGCAACAACCCGAACAAGGCTGTCCCCGGCGAAAAGGCCAAGGAACGCGCCGAAGAAAAGGCCCAGAAGCTGGCTGACGCCGAAGAAGCCGCAGCCGCTGCTGCCGCCGCTCCGGCCCCGGAACCCGAAGCTGCTGAAGAAGCCGCTCCGGAAGTGGCCGCTGAAGAAGCGCCCGCCGCTGAAGAAGCCGCCGCTCCCGAAGCCGCTGAATCGGACGCAACCGGTTCGGTGAAGAGCGAAGCGACCGCCGAAGCCGTTGCCGAAGCCGTCGCCGACGAAACCCCGGCCGACGCGACCGCCGAAGACGCGACCGCGATCGCCGAAGAAGTCGCCGAAGGCGGCCCGGTTGCTGCCGAAGCCGAAGAAGCTCCGGCCGCCGAAGCTGGCGAAGAAAAGGCCGAAGGCTAAGCCTTGGCCGACGCGAATCGCCCTGTCACCCTCGCCGCCATCGCCGGCGCGCATGGGGTGCGGGGCGAGGTGCGTCTCAAGCTATTTGGTGAAGGCGCGGAGGCTCTCCGCGCCTTTTCCGTTTTCGATGCGGGCGACCGCACGCTCACGTTGAAATCGGTCCGTCCCGCCAATCAGGGTGCGGTCGCGACCTTCGCCGAAATCGCCGACCGCAGCGCTGCCGAGGCCTTGCGCGGAACGGTGTTGACGGTGCCGCGCTCGGCGCTGCCCGCTCTGGGCGAGGGCGAATATTATCACCACGACCTGCTCGGCCTGCCATGCGTGTCGACCGACGGCGTCGCCATCGGCCATGTTGCCGCGGTCGAGAATTTCGGCGCTGGTGACATTCTCGAAATCGAGAAGCCCGACCGCAAACGTTTCATGGTTCCGATGACGGCGCAGGCCGTGCCGGCGTGGAACGACGACGGCGTCACCGTGAACGCCGCGTTCGTCGAGTAACGATATCCCCATATTTCCATCGCCACCCCGGGCTTGACCCGGGTCCCGCTTCTTCTGCTCATCGGAGCCCGAAGCGGGGGTTGACCTCAAGAGCGGGACCCCGGATCAAGTCCGGGGTGACGGACGAATTGTCGCGCCATCTTTTGGAGAGAGAATCGTCATGCGCTTGAAATCGGGTCTCGTTTTTGCTGCCATCCTTGGCTCGTTCGCTCCCGCTCACGCCCAGCAATCCGCCCCCAAAACCCTCGACCAACTCGCCCCCGAGATCGACACGCTCTTTGCCAGATATCAAGCCGAGCAGCACATCCCCGGCCTGGTCTACGGCGTCGTCAAGGACGGCAAGCTCGCTTATGTGAAGGGCATCGGCGTTCAGAACATCGCCGACAAGCGCGCCGTCACTCCCGACAGCCTGTTTCGCATCGCCTCGATGACCAAGGCGTTCACCGCGCTGTCGATCCTGAAGCTGCGCGATGACGGCAAGCTTCGCCTCGACGACCTCGCTGAGCAATATGTGCCCGAAATGAAGGGCTGGACCTACCCGACCAAGGACAGCCCGCGCATAAGGGTCAGGGATCTGCTCCAACATGTCGGCGGCTTCGTCACCGATGATCCGTGGGGCGATCGCCAGCAAGTGCTGCCGCAAGACGAATTCACGAAGATGATCGCCGCGGGCGTGCCGTTCAGCCGCGTACCGCAGAGCCAGCATGAATATTCGAACTTCGGCTATGCCTTGCTCGGTCGGATCGTCGCCAACGCCTCGGGCATGCCCTACACCGACTATGTCCGGCAGACGATCCTGAACCCTCTCGGCATGACCCGCAGCGGCTTTGACGCGCCGAAGGCTCCAAAGGCGCGCTACGCCCTTGGCTATCGCTGGGAAAATGAGAAATGGACCGCCGAGCCCGAGATGGTCGACGGGGCGTTCAACAGCATGGGCGGGTTGCAGGTCAGCGCGAACGACTATGCCAAATGGGTCGCCTTCCTGCTCTCGGCCTGGCCAGCGCGCGACGATGCCGACACCGGGCCGGTCAAGCGGTCGACGGTGCGCGAGGTCGCACAGGGCTCGAACTTCGTCTCGGTGACGAACCGCATCGGCGCCAGCGGCGCTACGGCGTGCAAGCAGGCCGCGGCTTACGGCATGGGCTGGCGCGTTGCGCAGGATTGCGACCTTGGCCTGACGCTCGCGCACGGCGGCGGATATCCGGGCTATGGCAGTCATGTGATGCTGATGCCCGATTATGGAATCGGCGTCTTTGCGCTGTCGAACCGGACCTATGCCGGCCCGTCGGCCCCCGCGTGGGACACCGCGGTCGCAATCGACAAGGCGGGCCTGTTGGAAACGCGCCCCGTTCCGGTATCGCCGGCGGTGGCAGAGGCCTATGCGGCAGCAAGGGCGGCTTATGCCGCCGGCGATCTCGGCCCGCTACAGGGCCGGCTCGCGATGAACTTCCTCCTCGATCGTTCGGCCGCCAACTGGAAGGCCGAATTCGCGAAGTTGAAAGCCGAGGTAGGGGCGTGCCCCACCGACGAGCCGCTGGCGCCGACCGGCGCGATGTCGGCTGCCTTCCGCCTCAACTGCGAAAAGGGCAAGCTCGACGGGCAATTGCTGCTCGCCCCGACGAAGCCGGCGACGATCCAGGCGCTGCGCTTGCGCGTCGTGCCGCCCGAGGCGAACTGATGTCGACGGGGTGAGGCCTTTGCAAGGGACAGCCTCACCCCGTTTTCGCCCTGGACCTTTGAGAGGGGGGAGCAGGGTTCTTATCGCGGACGCTTATCGTGCCCGGCGCAGGCGGACGCCGCAGCGCGCGGCGGCACGGGTGAAGACGCTGTCTTCGCCGGGTGCGGTCGGCAGGGCGATCCACTCGCCGAGGCGGCGGAACGGGGTTGCGAGCCAGTGAAGGCCGCGGGTGATATCGGCGCTGAAATGATCATGACCGTCATTCCAGGCGCGCATGAACTGCTCGTCTTTCATCGTTCATTTCCTTTCGCTTGGGTGCATCCTAATTGCCCTCCCGCGCGCCGCAGCGCCAACAAAAGGCGTAGACCATATTATAAGCTGGCCTTATAAGGTCGTATGTCCCGACTGCCGCCCCTTTCCGCCGTGCGCACCTTCGAAGCCGCCGGTCGTTTGCAGAATTTCTCGCGCGCTGCCGAAGAGCTGGGACTGACGCAAGCTGCAGTCAGTTATCAAATCCGCCAATTGGAGGATCGGCTCGGCCGCGCGCTGTTCGTGCGTGAGAAAGGGCGCGTGCGCCTTTCCGAAACGGGCCAGCGGCTGCTGCCCGCGATCAGCAACGCCTTTGCCACCATGGGGGACGCCTTTGCCGCGCTCGGCAGCGACGAGGCCGACGTGCTGACGATCAATGCCGCGACCAGCTTTGGCGGCACCTGGCTCAGCGCGCGTATCGGCAGCTTCCAGCTCCAATATCCCGAACTCGCGGTGCGCATGGCGATGAGCAATGATCTGATCGATTTCGACGCCTCGAACGTCGATGTCGCGATCCGCATCGGCAAGGGCGCGTGGCCGGGGCTGCGCAGCGATTTCCTGATGCGCCAATATCTCGCGCCGATCGCCTCGCCCGCTTTCATCGCCGAGCACGACATAAACGAGCCCGCCGACCTGCTCCGCGTCCAGCGCCTTGCGCCGAACGATAGCTGGTGGGCCGAATGGTTCGCGCTGGCCGGGGTCGCGACACCGCCGGTGCTCTCACGTCGCGGGATCGAACTCGACAGCCAGTTGCAGGAGGCGAGCGCGGTGCAAGCGGGATTCGGCGTCGCGATGATGACCCCGCTCTATTGGCAGGGCGAATTGGCGAGCGGCCGCATGGTCCAGCCCTTTGACACATTCTATGTATCGAAGGGCTCGGGCATGTGGCTCGTCCACCGCGACAACCGCATCGGAGTGCGCAAGATCGAACGCTTCCGCGAATGGCTGCACGCCGAAATCGAGAAAGATCGCCACCTGCTGCCCGACGCGGTATGGGAGCCGCCGTTATGACCTTCACTGCCGTCCCCCTGACCCTCTACCCCGACATGTTCCCCGGCCCGCTGGGGCACAGTATGGCGGGGCGCGCGCTCGAAAGCGGGACGTGGAACTGCGCGCCGGTGCAGATCCGGGATTTCGCCACGGACAAGCATCGGACCGTCGACGACACGCCGGCGGGTGGCGGCGCGGGGATGGTGCTGAAGGCCGACGTGCTCGGCGCCGCGGTCGACCATGCCGTGGCGGCCCATCCGGGTCTGCCGATCCTGGCGATGACCCCGCGCGGGACGCCGGTCACGCAGGCGCGCGTGCGCCAGCTTTCGGCGGGTCCGGGCGCGATCATCCTGTGCGGCCGCTTCGAGGGTTTCGACGAACGCATCTTTGCCGCGCGCGATATCGAGGAAGTCTCGATGGGCGACATCATCCTGTCGGGGGGCGAGATGGGCGCGCTGTTGCTGCTCGATGCCTGCATCCGGCTGCTTCCCGGCGTGATGGGCGCCTCGGCCAGCGGCGACGATGAATCGTTCGAGCAGGGGCTGCTCGAATATCCGCACTACACAAGGCCGGTGAACTGGGAGGGGCATGACATTCCCGACGTGCTGCGTTCGGGCGATCACAAGAAGATTGCGAGCTGGCGCCGCGAACAGGCCGAGCACGATACGCGGGCGCGGCGCCCCGACCTGTGGGCGGCCTATGTCGCCGCGCGCGACGGGCGATAGCGCAGCAGCACCCACGGCACCTTCGCGCTGTCGAACATCAACCGGCTCTTTTGCTGGGTGAACGGCGGCATATGATCGCCGACGATCAATATGTCGGTCGGCGGGAAATCGGGGCGGCTCGCCATGTCGGCGAGCGCCGCTGCCGTGTCGTCCCAGACGGCGAAGAGGCGGCAGACCTGCGGATAATCGCCGTCGAGCACGGGGCCTAGCTGGCGGCAATTCTCGGTACGCAGCTCCGCATTGGCGACCACCGGCAGGTGCGAATTGAGCGTCAGCCAGTAGATGAACTGCGGCTCTTTCGCCGCGGCCAGGTCGCGCCCGATCAGCCGCGGTATGTCGCGATCGCATGCGCCGGGAAAGACATTGGGGCAATGCCCCGCGCCCTGCGCCTCGATTTGGTCGCGGAAGCTCATCCCCTCGAACCCGATCAGCGGATACCAGCGATCGCGGTCGAAGAATTTCGGCGAAAAGCCGTGATAGGCGTGCGTGGCATAGCCGCGCCGCGCAAGGGTCGCGGGCAGGCAATCGGGGTCGCGCGCGACGATCTCCTTATAATCGCCCCAGCGCTGACACAGCTCGCGAATCTCGCCCTTGGTCGTCGAGTTATAGAAGGTCGTGCTGCCCTGGCTAATCGCGAAGCGTTCGGCGAGTTCGGGGCGCGTCCAGATCGCGTCGAGCCGGTCGCGCAGCGTCGCCTCGGTCGGCAGTCCCATCGCCTCGACGACGACGATCATCACGTTCCGCTTGCCGTCCGCGAGCTTCAGGAAATCGGTCTGGCGCGTCGCCGAGGTGAAGGGGGCATCGGCGGGCGCCAGCCGGTTATAGGCGGTCGACCCCTCGCGCGCCCGGATATAGTCGGCCTGCGCCAGCGTATAGGTGAGCGCGGCAGCGGCGATCATCCATTGCAGCCCGCGCAAATTCTGCTGTCTGCGAAGCTGCCGCGCAGCAAAGCCGAGAACCGCGATCAACAGGCCGGCCCCGACCATATATTCGGGCGAAGCGGCGGGGCGCAGATCGAGCACCAATGCGATGACCGACAGGATCACGCTGATGTCCATGTTGAACATGCTCGCGATGAAAACGAGCGTCAGATAGAGGAGAAGGCCGAAAAAGGCGGCGACGCGAAACCAGTAGCCGAACCAGCAGGCCACGAAGCCGACCGCGCCGCAGAGCATGATCTCGCCCGCGCGCATCGGCCCGCCCATGATCGTGATCGGCAGGAAGGGAAGGTTGGGCAGCACCAGCCAGCACAGCGCCCAGTTGAGGAACGCCGTCAGCCCCACACCGTCGGCGGGCGCAAAAGCGCGGCTCGCGAGCGGCTTTATGGCATTCATGTGCAGCATCGGGTCCCTTCCGTGCCGTCCATGGCGGATTTTGGTTAATGTCGGTTTAAATCGGCCGCGTGCGTCATCCGCCGAACCCCTTGCATTTCGCGCCTTTCCAGCGTAGTGGCCCCGGCTTCAAGTGGAACCGGGCGAATCGCGTTCATCGCGCATGCCTGTCGTCCGCTTATCCCCGACCGGATATCCGGACGGGGCGCAGGGTTTCCGAAGTGCTGCGATCGGGAAACCTTGCCGATAAAAACGGTTAAGCAGGCCGGACCTTTGGGAGCGTCATATCGATGCTCGGGACCGACCTGCCTCTGGCGCGCGGCGAAAAGAAAAGGACTAGAGGACATGAACCTCATCCAGACGATCGAAGCCGAAGAAATCGCCAAA
>Ga0209257_1001119_pt1 | contig 34613 bp, 38 predicted proteins | sample AraplaCvi_mCL_r2_FD_184277 | JGI IMG/M metagenome (GOLD analysis project Ga0209257, IMG submission 184277) | Arabidopsis root microbial communities from North Carolina, USA - plate scrape MF_Cvi_mCL_r2 (SPAdes) (version 2) | ecosystem: Host-associated > Plants > Roots > Endosphere | place: USA...
TTTACCTGAGCGGCGTGATGGTCGATGCCGCACCCGATGCGCGGGCGATCGTCACCTTCGGCGATTCCATCACCGATGGCGACGGCTCGACGGTCGATGGATTCGATCGCTGGCCCGACAACCTGGCGGGGCGGCTGGTGCAGGCCGGCGGCCCGCCGGTTGCGGTGCTGAACCAGGGCATCTCCGGCGACAAGGTCTTGAGCGACCGGATGGGCGTCAATGCGCTCGCGCGGTTCGACCGCGATGTGCTCAATCAACCGCATGTCACGACCGTCACCCTGATGATGGGGATCAACGACATCGGCTGGCCCGGTTGTGGGCTCGCCCCGAACGACAAGGAGCCGACGGCCGAGGAGATCATCGCCGGCTATCAGCAGCTCGTGACGCGCGCGCATCTCCACGGCCTGCGCATCATCGGCGTCACGCTGACGCCGTTCGGCGACTCGTTCCAGGGGACGCCCTTCGAAGGCTATTACTCGGCCGAGAAGGAGAAGATCCGCAGCGCGGTCAACGAGTGGATCCGCACCGGCGGTGCCTTCGACGGCGTGATCGATTTCGACAAGGTGGTGCGGGACCCGGCGAAGCCGACCCATATCCAGGCGAAGTACGACAAGGGCGATCACCTGCACCCCAATGCCGCCGGCTACAAGGCGATGGCGGATTCCATCGATCTCAGCCTGCTCCTGGCGAAGAAGTAGCGGGCAGGGGCGCGCCGGTCGCGGGCCGGCGCGCCCCCTTTCCTGCACAGCTTGACTCCGGTCAATTTCCCGGCAAATCTGTCAGATATCAGATGTCAGACCAATTTTGAGAAGTCTGGCCGAGGGCTCTGTCCCGGGAAGCAAGGTGATCGAGATTCATTCCGGCCTGAAGCCGCTGCCGAAAACCGACCGTGCGCGGAGCGTGATGACGGCGATGGCGGATTTCATCGCCCGGTCCGGCTTCAAGCCCGGCGACCGGCTGCCGGCGGAGCGCGAGTTCATGGAGGGGCTGGCGGTCGGGCGCTCGACCGTCCGCGAAGTGATCCGCCAGTTGCAGGCGCTCGGCATCGTCGAATCCCGGAAGGGCAGCGGCACTTATCTGCTGCGCGGCGTTTCGGCGGACACCGTCCATATGCCGCTTTCCTTCGACACGGCGCGGCTGCGCGATGCCCTGCTGCAGACCCTGGACGTGCGCCGCGGGCTTGAAGCCGAGGCAAGTGCCATCGCCGCCCTGCGCCGGACCGACGAGGACCTCAAGGAGATCGAGCTGAAGCTCGAGGCCATGGAAGCGGCGCATCATAAGGAAGGCAGCGCCGGTCCGCAGGATCTCGCTTTCCATCTCGCGGTCTATGACGCGACCCACAACTCGCTCTTTCCGCAGCTCCTGGAGCAGATGCGCGAAGCCTTCGAAAGCTTCTGGGAGAAGCCGTTCGAACGCTCGGATTTCGCGCGCCGCTCCTTTCCGTTCCACCGCGAGCTTTATGACGCGATCGCGGCGCGCGATGCCGAGCGCGCGCGCCAGAAAACTTTAGCCATCCTCGACATCGTCGAGGAAGACATCAGGGAAATGTCCAAATGAATGGTAACGGCGTTGCGCCGGAAGATGCTTTTGCCCAAGCCATGATGGCGGTCGTGCATGACGAGGCCAATGCCTATGACGCGGTGGTGCCGCCGATCGTGCAGACCTCGCTCTTCACCTTCTCGTCCTATGCCGAGATGGAGGAGACGTACAAGGGCCTGAAGAACCGCCCGACCTATTCCCGCGGCCTCAATCCGACGGTCCGCGTGTTCGAGGAGAAGATTGCGGCCTTGGAGCACACCGAGGACGCGCTCGGCTTCGGCAGCGGCATGGCGGCGATCTCCTCGACGGTGCTCACCTTCGTGAAGCCCGGAGACAGGATCGTCGCGGTAAAGCATCTCTATCCCGACGCCTATCGCCTGTTCCAAACGCTGCTCGCAAGGCTGAATATTTCCGTCACCTATGTGGACGGCAAGGACCAGGACGCGATCACCGAGGCCCTGCCGGGTGCCGTGCTGTTCTATATGGAAAGCCCGACCAGCTGGATCATGGAGCCCCATGATGTGCGTGCGCTGGCCACCCTGGCCCAGCGACAGGGCGTCATCAGCGTCATCGACAATTCCTGGGCGACACCGATCTTCCAGCGGCCGATCACGCTGGGCGTCGATCTGGTGCTGCATTCCGCCTCGAAATATCTCTGCGGCCACAGCGATGTGGTGGCGGGCGTGGTCGCCGGACGGAAGGACCTGATCGACAAGATCCGCAAGCAGACCTTGCCGTATCTCGGCGGCAAGCTGTCGCCGTTCGATGCCTGGTTGCTGACCCGCGGGTTGCGCACCTTGCCGATCCGGATGAAGGCGCACGAAGCCTATGGTCTCGATATCGCCCGACGCCTGCAGACGCATCCCAAGGTCGCGTCGGTGCAGCATCCCGGCCTCGGCAACCGCTTGCCCGCCGGGCTCAACGGCACATCGAGCCTGTTCTCCTTCATCTTCAAGGAAGGCGTCGATATCCCGGCCTTCGCCGACCGCCTGAAGCTGTTCAAGCTGGGCGTCAGCTGGGGCGGTCATGAGAGCCTTGTCGTTCCGGCGCAGGTCGTGCGCGCGCAGGCGGCGGGTCCCAATTCCGCGCTCGATTTCGGCATCGATGCGCGGTCGGTGCGTCTGCACGTCGGCCTCGAAGGCGTCGAGGCCCTGTGGAACGACTTGAAGGAGGCAATCGAGCACGCCTCGCGTTAGTGCCTGAAGTAACCAACAACGAACACAACCCAATAAACCAAACAGGAGGAGCACATATGTTGAAGAAATTGCTGATCGCCGGCGCCGCGCTCGCGGCGCTCTCCAGCGGTACCGCTTGGGCAGACACCACGCTGAAGCTGGTCGAGGTGATCACCAGCCCGGAGCGCACCGAGACGCTGAAGGGCATCGTGAAGGGCTTCGAGGACGCCAACCCGGGCACCCATGTCGAAATCATTTCGCTGCCCTGGGGCGAGGCGTTCGAGAAGTTCGCCACCATGTATTCCGCCGGGCAGATTCCGGACGTGATGGAGATGCCGGACACCTGGCAGGCGCTCTACGGCAATAACGGGGCGCTCGAGGACCTCGAACCCTATGTGCAGAAGTGGGACCAGGCGTCCGATCTCTCGCAGAAGGCGCTCGACATGGGCCGCATCGTCGGCGGCAAGACCTATCTTCTGCCCTACGGCTTCTATCTGCGGGCCATGTTCTACAACAAGAAGCTGTTCGAGCAGGCGGGCGTGAAAGAGCCGCCGAAGACGCTCGACGACTTCCTGGAAGCGGCGAAGAAGGTCTCCGCCATTCCCGGCAAGTACGGCTATTGCCTGCGCGGCGGCCCCGGCGGCCTCAACGGCTGGGTGATGTTCGGCGCCATCGCCAACGGCGACAACACCTTCTTCAAGCCCGACGGCACGTCCACCTGGTCGGATCCGGGTTGGGTCAAGGGCGTCACCTTCCTCACCGATCTCTACAAGAACGGCTATGCGCCCAAGGACAGCGTGAACTGGGGCTTCAACGAGATCGTCGCCGGCTTCTATTCCGGCACCTGCGCGATGCTCGACCAGGACCCGGACGCGCTGATCGCGATCGCCGACAAGATGAAGCCGGATGAATACGGCGTCACCACGATGCCGAAGGGTCCCAACGGCAAGACCTTCCCGACGATCGGTTACGCGGGTTGGTCGATGTTCGCCAAGAGCGAGAACAAGGATCTCGCCTGGAAGCTGATCGCGACCTTGGAAGGCAAGGAGGGCAACATCGCCTGGAACAAGCGGACCGGCGCGCTGCCGGCGCTGACGTCGGCGGAGAGCGATCCGTTCTACAGCAGCCCGCAGTTCAAGGGCTGGTTCGAGGAGCTCGGCGACAAGGACGTGGTGCCGACCCTGATGCCGACCTATCTCGACGAGTTCGCGTTCTTCAAGGACTCGTTGGTCATCAAGACCAGCCAGGAGGCGCTCTTGGGCGATCGCACGCCCGAGGACGTCGCCAAGGAATGGGCCGACTACATGACCAAGGCCCAGCAGAAGCATCTGAAGAAGTAGGGCGCTTCGGCGTGTCTCGATCGTCGTCCACACTCGCGCGTCATCCCGGGGCTAGGCCCCGGGATCCACGCCTTGGGTGCCGCGTGATGCAAAGGCGTGGATGCCAGGACCAAGTCCCGGCATGACGGCGGAGTAAACGGATAGTGATAGCCTTATCCTCAGCACCGAGGCAGCCGCGCAGCACGCCTATGCTGCGTCGGCTCGCCGTCGCCTCCGAGCCTTATCTCTACAGCGCGCCGGCGGTGATCCTGATCGTCGCGGTGATGCTGGCGCCGCTGGCACTTGGGCTTTCCTATGCGTTCCGCGATGTAAAGCTGTTGGACCCGTTCAGCGGCGGTTTCGTCGGCCTCGAGCATTTCCGCGAGCTGATCGACGACAAGACCTTTGCCCGTGCGCTCAAGAACACCTTCTTTTGGGCCGGCGCCTCGGTCGTGCTGCAGTTCGGCTTCGGCCTCATCCTGGCGCTGTTGCTCGACCGGCCGTTCCGCGGCCGCGGCATCGTCCAGGCCTTGGTGTTCCTGCCCTGGGCGGTGCCGAGCTTCCTCTCCGGCCTCAACTGGGCCTGGATGTTCAATCCGGTGATCGGACCGATCCCGCATTGGCTGTTCGCGCTCGGGCTGATGGATGCGCCGGACAACATCCTTTCCGATCCGCATCACGCGATGTGGGGGCCGATCATCGCCAATGTCTGGTGGGGCATCCCGTTCTTCGCGATCACCTTGCTGGCGGCCCTGCAGGCGATCCCGCGCGATCTCTACGAGGCGGCCTCGATCGACGGCGCCAATGCGTTCCAGCGGTTCAAGTCGATCACTTTGCCGTTTCTCGCCCCGACCATCGCCATCACCATCCTGCTGCGCACCGTCTGGATCGCCAACTTCGCCGATCTCATCGTGGTGATGACCAATGGCGGCCCGGCGGACCGGACCCAGATCGTCGCCAGCTACATCTTCACCCAGGCCTTCCGGCGCCTCGATTTCGGCTATGCCTCGGCGATCGCGGTGGTGCTGCTCCTGCTGCTGATGGCCTATGCGCTGCTGATCGTGCTGCTGCGCCAGTCGCTGTTGAAGAGGGCATGATGCGCCACACCGTCTTCGGCACCGTCGCGCATCGCCTCGCGATCCTCGCCTATGTTCTCTTCGCGCTGTTCCCGCTTTATTGGCTGGTGAAGGTGTCGGTGACGCCCAACGATCTCCTCTACAGCGAGGGGGTACGGATGTGGCCGTCGCGGACCAGCATCGAGCATTACGGCTTCGTGCTGGCGCATAGCGATTTCCCGAAATTCTTCATGAACAGCGTCATCGTCTCGGGCGCGACGGCCTTCATCGTGACGATCCTGGCCTCGCTCGCCGGCTATGCGCTGTCGCGCTTCACCTTCCGCGGCAAGTATTGGATCGTCGTCCTGATGCTGCTGACCCAGATGTTCCCGCTGGTCATGCTGGTGGCGCCAATCTTCAAGATGCTCTCGCCGCTTGGCCTCACCAACAGCCTCTCCGGCCTCATCATCGTCTACGTCGCCTTCAACGTGCCGTTCGCGACCTTCCTGATGCAGTCGTTCTTCGACGGCATCCCGAAGGACCTGGAGGAGGCGGCGATGATCGACGGCGCCACGCGCTTCCGCGCATTCCGCCAGATCATCCTGCCGCTGACCCTGCCGGGCATCGCCGCGACCCTGGGCTTCGTCTTCACCGCCGCCTGGAGCGAGCTCTTGTTCGCGCTGATGCTGATCTCCGGCGTCGATTCCAGCACCTTCCCGGTCGGCCTCCTGAGCTTCGTCTCCAAATTCGCGGTCGATTTCGGCCAGATGATGGCGGCGGGCGTGCTGGCCCTCATTCCGGCCTGCCTCTTCTTCCTGCTGATCCAACGCTATCTCGTCCAGGGCCTCACCGCGGGCGCGGTGAAAGGCTAGGAGTTCGCCATGGCTTCGATCGACATCGCCGCAATCCGCAAGAACTACGGTCCGGTCGCCGTGCTGCACGGGGTCGATCTCGCGATCAAGGACGGCGAGTTCGTGGTCCTGGTGGGCCCTTCCGGCTGCGGCAAGTCCACGCTGCTCCGGATGATCGCCGGCCTCGAGGACATCACCGCCGGCGAAATCCAGATCGGCGGCCAGCGGGTCAACGACCTGGAGCCCAAGGACCGCGACATCGCCATGGTGTTCCAGTCCTACGCGCTCTATCCGCACATGACCGTCGCCGGCAACATGAGCTATTCGCTCCGCCTGCGCCGCGCTGCCAAGGAGCTGATCGCCGGCAAGGTCGCGACTGCGGCCGCGACGCTCGGCCTGGAGAACCTGCTGGAGCGCCGCCCGCGGGCGCTCTCCGGCGGCCAGCGCCAGCGCGTCGCCATGGGCCGCGCGATCGTCCGGGCGCCGAAGGCCTTCCTGTTCGACGAGCCGCTCTCGAACCTCGATGCGCGCTTGCGTGAATCAATGCGCGGCGAGATCAAGCGCCTGCACCAGTCGCTCGGTGCGACCTCGATCTACGTCACGCACGACCAGATCGAGGCGATGACCCTGGCCGACCGCATCGTCGCCATGAATGCGGGCCTGGTGCAGCAGGTCGGGTCCCCGCTCGATCTCTACGACCGGCCGGCCAATCTCTTCGTGGCGGGATTCATCGGCTCACCGGCGATGAACATGCTGGGCGGCACCTATCGCGCGGCCGACACGACCTTCGTCGCCCATGACAACAGTGCCATTCCGCTCGGCCGGGCCTATCCATGCGCGGACGGGGCGCCGGTCACGCTGGGCATCCGGCCCGAGCATGTCCTGGTTGGCGGCGCGGAGGGCGTGCCTGCGCCGGTCGATCTGGTGGAGCCGACCGGTTTCGGCACGATCCTGCATCTGCGCGCCTTCGGCACCGATCTCAAGGCCTTCACGCTGGAGCGCGGCACCGCGCGGGTCGGCGAGGCGACCAAGGTGAGGGTGCCGCCAGAGCGGCTGCATCTGTTCGATGCCAGCGGCACGCGGATCCCGTGAGCGATCCCCATAACCTATATCGGTTCGTCGAAGCACAGGACCGCGTGTTCGAGCGTGTTCTGTCGGAACTCAAGAGCGGCTTCAAGAGAAGCCACTGGATGTGGTTCATCTTCCCGCAGATCCGGGGCTTGGGGTCGAGTCCGACTGCGCAGATCTACGCGATTTCCTCACTGGATGAAGCGAAAGCCTATCTGCAGCATCCCGTCCTGGGCGCGCGGCTGCGCGAATGCGTGCGGTTGGTCAATGCGGTCGCAGGCCGGACGTGCCACGAGATCTTCGGATCGCCCGACGACTTGAAGTTCCACTCGTCGATGACGCTGTTCGCCCTGGCGGATCCGGAGGAACCGCTGTTCGCGGCCGCTTTGCAGAAATACTGCGGCGGCACCTATGACCCGGCGACGACCAGCCGGATCAACCGCTAGCGCGGCGCCACGCTCTTCCGGAATTCCGCCATGCGCGCCAGCATCATGGAGATGTGGTTGCGGCGCACGAAGCCGACCGCCTCGAAGTCGCTGACCTCGAGCGCGCGCAAGGTCTCCTGCACCTCGTTGTAGAGGTACTCGACCTCGCGCTTCGGATCGGTCTGGTCCATCCAGCCGTACCAGTAGCGATCGGCCTGGTGATACAGCACCTCGATGAAATGCTTCAGCATCGGCGAGCCGATGACCTTGTTCACCAGGTTGTGGAACACCTCGCAATGGGTCGAGAAGAGGGCGATGTCCGGCTTGCCCGGAGCGGCGATCATGCGCTTCAGGTCCTCGCCGACCGCGCGGATCGCGTGCAGGTCCGCAGCGGAGAGCGGCCGCGGCGCCGCCCGGCCGATCAGGGCCACCAGTTCCAGGCGCAGCAGATAGATCTGATCGAGCGCCGCGTCATCGACCTCGGTGACGCGGACGCCGACGCCGTTCTTGATCTCGACCAGACCTTCGGTCTCGAGCTGTTGCAAAGCCTGGCGCACCGGCGTGCGGCTCACGCCGAACTCGGCGGCGATCTCCTGCTCCTTCAGCCAGGCGCCCGGCGGATAGTGACGGATGGCAATCCGCTGCCGCATCGTTTCATAGATCAAGAGCGCATTGGATCGGAATCCTGGACTCTCGACCACGGAGCCACGGGCTTCCGGATCCGGATTGGGATTTTGCCCCTCGGGCTGTTCGGCCGCTAGGATTGCGGTCTCTGAGGGAGTCGATGACATCTTGGGCGAAGGGCGGCTCGGGGCGGGCATATGGCTGTGTGGTGCTCCGGCTTCGAGTGAGACACGGGAAATGCGCAGCTAGTGTATAGGTTCGCTGCCGTTGGCAAACAAGCGAGACCACGGCGCGCACCGGCTGCGGCGAGTCGCGGGCTGCGTTTTGCCAACTGCTACTTATAATATTTGCTATTCGACCCCATAAGACCAAAAATGGCCCGGGATGGAATGCCGCTCTCGGCGAATCGCAGTTGCAAGCGACGGCGTGCCGACGGGCGATGTGGGACGGTTGTGAATGGCGCGCTCAATCGAAGGCCTGCTGGCGCGGATCCGGCATCCGCTCTTGAAGCGCATGGTCGCGTTCTGGGATGGGAAGCGTGCCGGTCGTGACTGGCCGCTGCGGGCCGATTTCGATCCGCTCCAGTTCTGGTTCGCGGTCGGATACATCAGCTTGATCGACGTCGTTCCTGAAACCGCGCAAACGCGGCGCCGCTATTTCTTCCGGCTCGACGGCTCGCGGCAGGTCGATCTCTTCGGCGTCGACTTCACCGGCAAGTTCCTGGACCAGGTCTACGATGCCGAGGGTCTGAAGCTCGCCGAGCAGTCTTACGGCGCCGCGGTCGATCAGGGCGAGCCGCAGTATCACGTGCGGCAGGTCGAGTTTCACGACCGGCCCATCCAGTACGAGATCGTCATCCTGCCGCTGTCCCGGACCGGGCAGCGGGTGGACATGCTGATGACGGTCGTCACGCGGGACGAGGAGAGCTGACCCGGCCGGTCATTTTCCCGTGTCCGGCTGTGCTCTGCGTCACTGGTTTCCGCCCGCTGGTTCGTTATCTTCCCCGGGTCGTCGTGCGGTTGTTTGCGGCGGCAGGCCGAAAGGGGCCCGAAATGCACGGATTTCGGGGTGGGGATGCGTCATCAGGGCAGGATTGCTCACCGAAATTTGTGTGTTCGAGGCCCCGGACCTAGGCCGTATAATTGCGTTGGTGGGTCAGGGCCTGATTTCTCGATGCTCGGCGGCGACGCCGGCGTTCGACCAGTCTTGCGGACCGCGTGGCGGGACGCGGGCGGCGGTCAGATGGCGGGCTCAGCTTGGGCTTTGAACGGAACGGGCTTTGAACTGAAATGGGCACCGGATGGACAGACCGTCCAACGGTTGTGTCTTGGAAAGGGACAGACGATGAAGCGCTTTATGGCAGTTGCAGCAGTGCTCGGGGTGGCTGCGGTCGCATTGGCCGGTTGCACCGCCACGAGCCAGCCGATCGTCGACACCAAGGGTGTCGATTCTCAGCAATTCTCACAGGATAAGTACGAGTGCGAGCAATACGCCTCCAATGCCAACGTGGCGGGTGACGCCGCGGTCGGTGCCCTTGGCGGTGCCGCGGGCGGCGCGGCGCTCGGCGCCATCACCGGTGCCCTGGTCCCCGGCGTCAGCGCCGGCAGCGGCGCGGCGCTGGGTGCGGCGACCGGCGGTGTGCTCGGCCTCGGCGGCGGCGCCTATAGCGGCGTCGAGCAGAAGCGGGAGATCTACCGCAACTGCATGAGGAACCGTGGCTACAGCGTTCTTAACTAACTTTTTTGCGCTGCAGCATTCTTGTCTTTAAATCGCCCCGGGCCGGGAGTATACCCTGGCCCGGGGCGAGCCGTTTTTGCCCCGATCCGATTGTTTTGAGGAGCATTGAAGATTGGATCTCTCCCAGGTCAAAATCGGCCAGAACGCGCCCTATGACGTCAACGTCGTGATCGAGGTGCCGCTGGGCGGCGTCCCGGTCAAATACGAGCTCGACAAGAACTCGGGCGCGCTGTTCGTCGATCGCTTCCTGCATACCGCGATGTTCTATCCCGGCAATTACGGGTTCATCCCGCATACCCTCGCCGATGACGGCGATCCGGTGGACGTGGTGGTGATCGGCCCGACCCCGGTGGTGCCGGGCGCCATCGTGCGCTCGCGGCCGATCGGCGCGCTGATGATGGAGGACGAGGCGGGCGGCGACGACAAGATCATCGCCGTGCCGGTGGACAAGCTGCATCCCTATTATGCGAACATCGGCTCGTTTCGCGATCTCCCGGAAATCCTGCGCGAGCAGGTGAAGCACTTCTTCACCCACTACAAGGATCTCGAGCCCGGCAAATGGGTGAAGTTCTCCCGCTGGGCGGAGCCCGAAGAGGCGATGGAACTCATCCGCAAGGGCATCAAGGCGCAGCGCGAAAAGTAACGCCAGCGCAACGCAGAGCAGGGTCGGAGAGGAGCCCGGTGGGCGCGCAATTATCCACCGCTTTCTCCGGCCTGCGACATCGACCGGCTTGACGCCGCGGCGAACGAGTCCTAGCTTTTTAGTGACAGCACAAGGTGCTTTGAGCTGCTGCGACTTCCGGCGGAAAGCGCTTCATCGAAGCGGCTCCGGAAGTCAGCGCTGACCGGCGACGGGAAGCTGCGGCGACCTTCGTCGGATATCCGCAACCGCCAACAGGAGGGTGTCCAAGCAACATGACTCCACCGGCGATAAAGAGCCACAATCTGGCTTAAGACAGCAGATTGACGGCCCGGTCTTCCGACTGGGCTGCGGGACGCCGTGGGCCTTAGTGCCCCATTGCACCGCACCGGAATGGTCGGCTTGGCGGCAACCCCGCAACAACCCATAAAGCCCCGCTCGTGCTCAGGCACGGGCGGGGTTTTCAATTATGTGCCTCTCCGATGATGGTGCTGAACATCACAGACAGTGGCGTCGCGAATAGCGCGGCGCTTCCGCCGTGATAAGTTCGCGGCCGCATCACGGGACGCCGCACCATGCCGATCCAACGGACATCGTTCCTCGCTTTCATCGCCGCCGTCGGGATTTCGATCTCCGCTGCGGCCGCGGAGCCGGCGGTGATCGGCAACGCCACGCGGCTGAAGCCCGAAGCCGGGGCGCGGCTGGACGGCAAGGCGCGCGTGCTTGCCGTGGGCACCGGGCTGCACCGCGACGAGCAGGTCTGGACCGCGCGCGGCGCGCGCCTCGAGATCGCTTTCGCCGACGGCAGCCGTGTCACGCTCGGCGAGAATGCGCGCCTGGTGCTGGATGCATTCGTGCTCCCCGAAGGCGGCGGGGCCGGCGATCAGGTGCTGCGCAGCATCTCCGGCGCTCTGCGTTTTGTCGGCGGTGCGGTCGATAAATCGGGCAATACCCGGATCGTCACGCCGATCGCCACCATGACCGTGCGCGGCACGGAGTTCTTCGCCGGCCCGATCGATGGCGCCTACGGCGTCTTCGTGTTCGACGGTTCGGTCGATGTCGCGACCGCGGCCGGCTCGGTGACGCTGCGGAAGGGCGAGGGCACGACTCTCACCAGCAGCAGCGTCGCGCCCACGGCGCCAAGGCTCTGGGGCGACGCCAAGATCGCGCGGGCGGAGAAGCTGGTCGGGTACTGAGGCATCGCGGGTGCACGTATGCCCCGGTTGAGGTATGCCGGCGCGACGTCCGGCACAATTTGTGGTCGAGACGCGCCTTGTATCGCAGGTTGAAGATCAAGCGCGAATATTGCATAATTGATAAACTGTTCTCGGGGGCCGGGGAATGGATTACAGAAAATCGATCCTTGTATTCGGGCTTTTTCTTGGATGTTCCCAAGCGCTGGCCGATGATGAGGCGATCCTGGATGCGATCGATTCCGGCGCAATCAAGATGGATTCCGAGATCGCCATCCCCCCGTCGGAAGAGGCCGCTCCGGCGCCCGCTGCAGACGATGTGCCTGCGCCCATTCTGGATGGTGCCGGGTTGGGCCTGGCGATCTCCCGTGCAGAAGAAGAGGACATCACCAATCGCGCCTTCCCGCTGATGAGCGCGAAATGGCCTTTCAATGGCGCGGTGGTCTGTTGGGAGAACCCGGAGGCCGGCTCCGAGGCCGACCGCAAGATCGTCCACGATGCAGTGGTGAACAGCTGGGAGAAGTATTCCCAGTTCCGCACCCGAGGCTGGGAGAAATGCACCGATCAGACCTTCGGCATCCGGATCCGGATCGACGATGTTGGGCCGCATGCCAAGTTTCTCGGCAAATACCTCGCGTATAACCGCGCCGGACAGAAGACCGTCGTCCGCGACGGCATGGTGTTGAACTTCACCTTCAACAACTGGAGCCAGTCCTGTCGCGGGCAGCGCGAGAACTGCATCAAGGCGATCGCGGTGCATGAGTTCGGCCATGCAATCGGATTTGCGCATGAGCAGAACCGGCCCGATACGCCGGGTGAATGCACGCAGAAGCCGCAGGGCTCGAGCGGCGACACGCTGCTGACCCCATGGGACCCGCATTCCGTGATGAACTACTGCCACGACATGTATGGGACCGGCGGCGCGCTGAGCGAGCTCGACATCAAGGCGGTCATGTATATCTACGGCCCGCCGGAGTGACGCGAACGATTTCACCGGCTTCCACTTGGAAATGATGTGAGGCGCCATGCGAACTTCAAGAGGATCGCTGCTCTTCGCTCTCTTCATCGCCGCATACGGCTTCATGGCCCATGCGGACGACGATCCGGAGGCCAAGGTTCGCAAGAGTCTCGTCTTCATCAAGGTGTCCGGTGACTCGAAGTCGACCGGCGAGACCAAGCAAACCCAGGGTACGGGATTCATCGTATCGGAGGAAGGTCTCGTCCTGACGACCTACCATCTGATCAGCGACCTCGGCGACGTCGTTCCGAAATCGGTGACGATCAAGGCGATCGTGGGCGGTAAATCCGGAGCAGAGCAGGATGCGCTGATTGCGGACTTCTCGCAGCAGACGGACCTGCTGCTGCTGAAGATTCCGCAAGACCCGAGCGGTTACCCCAAGCTGGACCTGGGGGATGCCGGCGACCACAACAAGCAGGACAGGATCCATATATCGGGGTTCCCCAATCAGATTCCGTATCGCCACCAGACCGGCATCATTCAGGGCCAGGATGGCGGCAATGGCTATTTGTGGACCATCGGCGGCGGCCTGACGCTGGAAAGCGGGGAGAGCGGCAGTCCTGTCTATGACGACAGAGCGGTCGTGATCGGGGTCGCGAAGGGCACGCTGAGCTCGCTGAATTTCATGATCCCCATTGAATATGGCGGGTCGCTGCTGGCGCAGATGCGGATGAAGGCCATTCAGGCCTCGCTGAACGATTTCGAGGCACTGCGGTCGAGGATCGAGTGGAAGGGCGTCGTTCAAGGCGACGAAGGGGGCGACAAGGAGGTGACGATCACCTTCGACAAGATGATCGGCGGCAAACCGCAGATCGTGAGCATCCAGCTCTTTGTGACCGCATACGCGATAGACAAGAATGGCGCGCCGTTTACTTTGTCATCCCTCCGATGGCCGGAGGATGAGCACCAAAGTCTGACGGTTCCGGCGCAGAAGGGTAAGACCGGAGGGGCGTTTCTCGCGCCCGGACTTTGGCAAGAGGTTGTCGAGGCCAAGCGCAGGGCCGGGGCCAAGAAGATCACCGCGTTGAAAGTCGTCATCAAGGCGACTCTGGATGATGGCTCGACCCTGCTGCCGGACCCGATCATGGTTGAGAATACGGCCTCCGGGGGGAGTTGAGATGCCGATCGCCCGCTGCTGTTCCCAGGTCTCGCCGTCGCGAATGGCCGTCAGAGCGCTTCTCCTTGCGCTCTCTCTAAGAGTCTTGGCAGTTGCTGCGGCCTGGGCCGATCCCAACCCCGGCGAATTAGACCTCGATTACCTTGTCGATCAATTCAAGCTTGCCCCGGATGGCAAGGCTATGATCGTCATTTCCAATGAAGCCAAGAAGATTGCATTTCTGAAGCTTAGCGACGGCACGGAAGCCGCCGGGTCGCTGAGCTACGATCACTTCTTCGATCGCCTGTGCGCGAACGTGGAGATTTCCACCATGGCGCTGGACCAGGCCGGGCGATACGCCTATTTCGCCGGCAACCTTCGGTGCGGACGAGCGGTCGGCTTCCTCACCCAGCTCGGGTGGGAAGACTTCTCGGCCAAGACGATCATGCTGGACGAGGTTCTGGCCAACCCGTCGATTGCGGTCGGGAGTGACGGGATCGTATACCTCGCCGACCGTCAATCCAGCACGCTGTCGGTGATCGATCCCAAGCGCTTCCAGCAAGATTCGACGGAAATTCCCCGGGGCAAGCTTGGCCCGAGCATCTATCTTCCGGATGGACCGGCTGCGGCGCTTGCTTCCTCGGGAGACGACCGATTTGTCGTGGTGAGCCATACCCGCGGCAGAATCATTTCTCTCATCGATCGAAGCACGGCGCAGGTCGTCGACAAGCTTGGAGACAAGACGTCGGACCGTTCTCCATCGGTATCTATTGCGGTGCCGAGCGATCCGACCGGAGTGTTTCGGCGGCGATCCGTCCTGCTGATCGGAGACGCGCAGGAAGACGTATTCGTGCTCGCGGGCCTGGAGACGGATTTCGGTTCGATGGCGGTGCGCAGCGTGACGCCGCTCGGATTCAAGCCGGACGAGAAAGAACTGCTGAGCCAGGATCCGGTCGAGCCAATCCTGAAGATCGGCGTCGACCCGAAGGCTCGATTGGCCGTGGTCGGCAGCAAGCTCAAAGCGGAGGCCCAGGTCTTCGATATCGAGAAAGGCATCCCCGAGCGGGTCAATGTCATCGCGTTATCGAAGCCACCCAAGCAGATCGAGGTCGACGGTGACAAAGCCGTCTTTCTTGCGGCCGATGGGCGTTCTTTCAGGGTGGTGACCGATCCGGGCAAGCCAGAGGAGAAGGCGGCGTTTCTCGGGTCCGTTCGCATTCGCCAGGCGCAGGAAGCGCTGGCCAAGCTCGGCTATCCCGTCGGTGTCGTGGATGGCTTCAGCGGCCCGCGGACCCAGGACATCTTGCTCCGGTTTCAGGACGCCGCCGGACTGAAGCCGACCGGCGAGCTGGACGATGTCACCTTCAAGGCGCTGATCGAAGCGGCCGAGAAGAAGGCTTCCAGCAAGATGCCCAACTGAGCGGCGCATGCGCCCGGCGGGCTCTGGCATCGGCTGCGGTTCTCCACTAGATTGACGGTATTGCCGCAGCAGGATCGAGATCAGATCCCCTTCGAATGCCGTCCTTCTCCCTCGCCAATCAGGTCGCGATCGTGACCGGTGCCTCGTCCGGCCTTGGTGCGCATTTCGCGCATGTGCTGGCGGAGGCGGGGGCGAAGGTGGCTTTGCTGGCGCGGCGCAAGCGTCTTGCCGAGGAAGTGGCGGCCGAGATCGACGCGGAAGGCGGCCACGCCTGGGCTTACGCGGCCGATGTCACCGATAGCGACAGCCTGCACCAGGCGCTGCACGACATCGAGGCGCAGATCGGCATTCCCGATATCCTGGTCAACAATGCCGGTGCGCATGCCGGCGATATGGCGCTGGATCTCAAGCTTGCGGACTGGGACAGCGTCATCGAGACCAATCTCAAAGGCGCCTGGCTCTTGACCCAGCAACTGGCGCAGCATTGGGTCGAGAAGCAGCACCACGGCACCGTCATCAACATCGCCTCGATCCTCGGCATCGGCACCAGCGCGGGTGTCATGCCTTACGCGGTCTCCAAAGCCGGCCTCATCCAGATGACCAAGGCCCTGGCGCTGGAATGGGCGCGTTATGGGATTCGGGTGAATGCGATCGCGCCGGGTTATTTCCCGACCGATCTCAACCGCGATTTCCTGGCCTCGGAGGCGGGCGAGGCGATCAAGAAGCGGGTACCCATGCGGCGCTTCGGCGCGCTGGAGGATCTCGACGGCCCGCTGCTCTTGCTCGCATCGCCCGCATCGGCTTACATGACGGGCAGCGTCATCACCGTCGATGGCGGCCATCTCGTCGCCAGCCTCTAATCCAAAGCACCCGACATGGATTTTGCCCTTTCGCCTGAGACCCAGGACACCTGCCGCCGGATCAGCGCCTTTCTCGACAAGCATGTGATCCCGCTGGAATCCGATCGCGCCAATTACGAGGAGGGTGAGAACATCCGCCTCGACCTCCTGGCCGGGTTGCGAGAGAAGGCGCGCGCGGAGAATCTCTGGTGCCTGCAGATACCGAAGGCCGAAGGCGGCAACGGGTTGCCCAAGGGCCAGACCGTCACGCATATGGCGGCCTGCTACGAAGCGATGGGGCGATCGATCTTCGGCCCGGTCTGCTTCAACAGCGCGGCGCCCGACGACGGCAATCTCTATCTCCTCAACAAGGTCGCGACGCCGGCGCAGAAGGAGAAGTGGCTCAATCCCATTATCCGCGGCACGGCGCGCTCCGCCATCGTCATGACCGAGCCGGCACCGGGCTCCGGCTCCGATCCCGCCGGCATGATGAAGACCACGGCCACGAAGCACGGCGACACCTGGGTGATCAAGGGCCATAAGTGGTTCATCACCGGCGCCGGCGTTGCCGATCATTTCATTCTCCTGGCCCGCACCTCGGACGATCCACGGCGCGGCCTCACCACCTTCCTCTTCCACAAGGACCAGCCGGGTTGGAATCTCGTCCGCCGCATTCCGATCATGGGACCCGAAGAGCATGGCGGCCATTGCGAGCTCACCTTCGACGGGCTCGAGATCAAGGATTCCGAGCGGCTGATGGAAGTGGGCGAGGGGCTCAAGGCCGTGCAGATCCGCCTCGGCGTCGCGCGCCTCACGCATTGCATGCGATGGCTCGGCATGGCCAAGCGCGCGCTGGAGATCGCCGGCGCCTATGTGAAAGACCGCGAATCCTTCGGCATCAAGCTGATCGACCATGAAGGCGTGCAATGGATGCTGGGCGAGGCGGCGATGCAGATCGAGATCGGCCGCCTGCTCACCATGCACGCCGCCTGGCGCATCGACCAGGACCATCGCGCGCAAAAAGAGGTGGCGATGGCCAAGATCGCAGTGGCCGATGTGCTGCATAAAGCCATTGCAACAGCGATCCAGCTCAACGGCGCCCGCGGCTATTCCAAGGATACACTCTTGGAATGGATGTACCGCTATGCGCCCCAGGCCAAGCTGGTCGACGGCGCTTCGGAAGTGCACAAGATGCTGCTCGCCAAGCACTTCATGAACGACGGCAGGGAGTTCTGGCAATGGGGGTGAGGCAACAGGGCGGCGTCATCGCCGGGCTTGACCCGGCGATCTTTCTCCGGCGGCGCGAGATGCCCGGGTCAAGCCCGGGCATGACGTGTTCTTAGATGTCGCTCGCCACTCAGTCCCAAGCCGTTGCCGATTTTATCGCCCGGGCCGCCGGTGCGCGCGGCGTGACGGTCAACGTCCTCAATCGGCTCGGCGGCGGTGCCATCCAGGAGAACTGGGCGATCGACGTCGATGTGGCTGACGGTCCGCAGGCCGGTCGCATCGAAGCGGTGCTGCGCAGCGACGCCGTTTCCGGCATCGCCGAAAGCTGGCCGCGCGCCAAGGAATACGCCCTGATTGCCGCTGCCCATGCCGGCGGCGTCACCGTGCCGGAGCCGCTCTGGGTTGAGCCGAGCGGCGCGATCACCGGCCGGCCCTTCTACATCATGCGGCGGGTGAAGGGCATTGCCCAGGGCCGTCGCCTGTTGCGCAGCCTGGAAGACGAGGCCGGCGATGCGTTGGCGCAGCGCCTGGGCGAAGAGCTGGCCAAATTGCACCGCATCCGGCCGGAGACGGCGCCACAGACCTTGGCTTTCCTGCCGAAGGCGGGTGCCGATCTCATTGCACAACGCGCCGCGCACTACCGCAACTGCCTCGACGCGCTGCCGGAGCCGCAACCGGTGCTGGAATGGGCGATCAACCGCATGGAAGACCTGGCGCCGCCGATCGAGACCATCGCGCTCTGCCATCGCGATTTCCGCACCGGCAACTACATGGCGGAGAACGGGCAACTCACCGCGATCCTCGATTTCGAGTTCTCCGGCTGGAGCGATCCCTACGAAGACCTCGGCTGGTTCTGCGCGCGCTGCTGGCGCTTCGGCGCGGTCGATCGCGAAGCGGGCGGGATCGGCACCCGCGAAGCCTTCTACGCCGGCTATGAACGCGGGAGCGGGCAGCCGGTCGATGATGCAAGGGTCCGCTATTGGGAGGCCGTGGCGCCGATCCGCTGGGCGATCATCGCACTCCAGCAGGGCGAGCGCCATGCCTCGGGCCAGGAGCCTTCGCTCGATCTCGCGCTGACGGGATTGCGCGCCATCGAATGCGATTACGATCTCCTGGCCGAGCTGCCGAAGCTGAAGAAGGGCGCTTGAACATGCTGCCAAGACCCGGTGCCGCCGATCTCCTGAAGATGGCCGAGCAAGGTCTGCAGGACCACGTCGTGGGCACGCTCGAAGGCGAGGCGAAGTACCATACCCTGATGGCGCTCCGTGCGATTGCCATCGCCAAGGCTGAGCTCGCAGAGGGACCGGCCGCCGATGCCGCCGAGCTCAAGCGGATCCAGGCGCTCTGCGAAGAGCCGCTCGGCGATCTCGCCGCCGCGCGCAAGCGTCTCGCCGCCGATATCCGCGCCCGCCGTTTTGAGCCTGGAACACCGCGCGCGGTGCGCCTGCTGGATGCGTTGACCGCGACCACGGCGACACGGCTCCGTGCCGTCAACATCAAGTACATGGTCCGTCGCGGGAGAGGCGCCGAGAGCGCCGTCTAGCGCGTCGGCGGACCTTCTTATGAAACGTCATTGCCGGGCTTGACCCGGCAATCTCGTGCAAGCCGGAGCCAGATGCCCGGATCAAGTCCGGGCATGACGATCCAAGTTGAGCGTCCGGCGCTATAGCCCAATGTGAATCCGTCATGCACAGTCTTGATCCGAGGCTACCGGCCCAGAACCCCCAGCCGGGAGATGATTGCGCTGATCTCAGCCTGATGCGAGACGTCCATCTTGCGGTGGATGCTCTTCATCTGGGTGCGAATGGTCTGCGGCGAGAGCGAGAACTCCGCGGCGATCTCCGGTGCGGTGCGGTCGCCATGGGCGAGGCGGCGCGCCAGCCGCGCCTCTGCCGTGGTCAGGCCGAACAGCGCCTTCAAGGCTTCGAGCGCGGGCGCCGCATTGCGTTCCGGATCGTCGATCAGGATCATGGCACCACCGGCGCCGCCGAGTGCGGCGCTCTGCGCTTCCGGCAACGGTGCGACCAGCAGCTTGAGCGGCGAACCGCCGCTGCGCGGGACGCGGATTGCTCCGCCGCTGCCCGGCGGCTCCAGCCCGGCCCGGCGTCCGGCATTGGTGATCAGGCGTCGGAGGCGCGGCTGCAAATGCGGATCGCCGGTCACCAGGCTGTCGGCGGAGTCGAGCAGGATTCCGTCGCCGCACGTCAGGATCTCCTCGGCGATCCGATTGCAGGTCTGCACCTTGCCGTCGACACCGCAGATGACGATGCCGATCGAGAAGGCGTCGAGGCTCGCGCGTGCATGGGCGAGATCGAGCGCCAGCCGTTTCAGCTGATGCGTCAGTTGCAGCGTCCGCCGCAGATGCGGGAGCAGTGCGTCGAGTTCCGCGGATTCGAACGTTCCAAAATGCGAGTCTTGGCGGTCTCGCAGCACGCCCAGCATCCCGACCTGGCCGTCGCTCAGCGGGATCGCGGCGCCGAGGCACCAGAAGAAATCGCATTCCGGCCGCACGAAGTCATTGTAGATTTCGGACCGTTCCCAGACTCCCGGTGCCACCAGATCGTGCATCAGCAGGGCCTTGTCGCCGCGCTCCGGCGTCGCCATCTGCGCCCAGAGATCGTGCCGCACATAATGCTGGGCATAGGCAGCCATGTTGAGTCCTTCGCAGCCCGGTGTCGCCAGCAGCTGCGAGCGGCCGATGCGCATATCGGCGATCTGCAGAACGCAGCCTTTGGCATCCAGCACGCGCATGAACTGCTGGCCGACCGCTGACCAGGCTTCGGCGCTCTGGTCATAGGCTGCGTCGTAGAACAGGCCTACGGCCTTCTCGAGCCCTTGTTGATCCCCCATCCCGTCATCCCCGCTGTCCCCGAGAGCACGCCCTTATGCCATCATCGGGGCAGGGGACGCGGAGGTCAATTGGTTGCCGTACCGGGTGCCGTGTTCAACCCAGGCGTTTTTTGCTCCGGCGATTTCTGGCCTGACGATTTCTGTGCGGACTCAGCCGCCGGTGTGGGGATTGGTTTCGCCGCCGGTTCCGACGGGCGGGTGATGCCCAAAGACGATTCAATCGCCGCGACCGCCGCGGTGGCGAACTCCACTAAGTTCGTCAAGGCCACGGCCAATGCACTGCTGGGCAAGGCATTGGCGACGGCGAGCTTCCTGGCCGCGTCCTCATACTGCGCGTGGAAGCGCAGCAGCGGCACCGTGACCTCCACCGGCAGGAGGTGCAGGCGATCGGGATTGGCGTTCCAGAACGTGGTGCTGGGCAAAGCCAGTGCCGCGCCGATCGCGCCGGGCACCGGGCGATCTCCCGGCTGCGCCGCGACCTGCTCGATCAGCCGGCGGGCGGTCGCGAGCACGATCTCGACCTCGGCGGCCATGGCGAAGGAGAGGGCGGTGCGCTGCTCGGCACGCAGCTTGGCCCGATCGGTGCGGTCCCGGCGCGCGATCGAAAGCCGGGTGATGGGAATGGCGAGGACTGAAAGGATCAGCAGGGCGAAGGCGGCGATGCCGAGCACGCGCGCCCTGTCGCGCTCCTGCGCCGCAATGGCCGGATCGGGTGGCGGTGCGGGCGGTTGCCAGAGGCCCACGGCCTCCTTGCGCGCCCGTGTTTCGGCCGCGTCGTATTTCGCAGCGAAGCTCTGTTGCAGCTGGTCATTGACATTGCCGCTGCGATAGACCGCCGCCAAGCCGCGTGACAACAGGGTTTCCGCCGGATCGGCAGAGCCCGCGAGACATTGCCCGATCGCATCGCCCTGTGCCGTCTTGCCGAAGATCTGGCAGTTCACCCTCTGCCCGCCGACCAGCTCGTCGAGCGTCACGCGGGCTTCCGGTCCCTGGCGACCCGAGAGCTCGGGCGCGGCGATGCCATAGAGCCGGACGAGGGAATCGCCGATCCGAATCTCGTCGCCGTCCACCACCTGCGCAGTGCCTTCGAGCTTGGTCGGGCCGGGTGGGACCAGCGCTTCCGCATCCACTTTCGGGACTGGGACAGCGGGTGGCGCAGGGGCTTCGCCTTTGGTCGTCTTGGCGAAGGCGGGGTTCGAGAGGACTGCCGCAAGAACAAGGGTTTGCAGCGTGATGGAAAGGTTCTTGGGCAAGGTCGCGAATCCCCTGGGAGGGCCAAAGGCAAGGGCTAGACCCGCAAGGTTAACGTGTCAAACCACAAATGGGTTGCCGGTCCTGGTGGGGTCACTGGACAGCCCAAATCCGGCCCGATATATTTTGAATGAACGTTCAAAATATTGACCACGGCATTCGACCATTGAGGCGGGGCGGCGGGTTTGCATGGCTGAGAACTACGACGTCATCGTGATCGGCGGCGGGCATAACGGCCTGACGACCGCCGCCTATCTCGCCAAGGGCGGCGAGAAGGAAGGCAGGCACAAGCTCAAGGTGCTGGTGCTCGAGCGCTACAAGAAGGTCGGCGGCGCGGCGATGTCCGAGGAGATCTATCCCGGCTTCACCTATTCGACCTGCTCTTATGTCTGCTCGCTGCTGCGGCCGGAGATCTTCCGCTTCCTCGATCTGCCGCGCCACGGGCTCCAGGTCATCCCCTACGAGATCAACTCCGCGCCCAATCCCGAGGGCGAGGGGATCATCACCTATAAGGATCACGACCGCACGCGGGAGAGTCTCCGCCGGCATTCGATCAAGGATGCCGAGGCCTATGACCACTACGCCGCCGAGATCAGCCGGCAATGCCGCTTCATCAAGCCGCTCTTGATGCTCACTCCGCCGGATCCCACGCAGCTCAACCCCTTTGCCCAGAACAGGATCAATCCCTGGGGCAAGCGCGAGGATCTCGACGGCCTGTTGAAGATCGCCGCCGAGTTCAGCCGCATGGGCGAGAAGGAGATGTACGAGATCATCCGCTTCTGGACCATGTCGATCGGCGATTTTCTCGATGAGTATTTCGAGAATCCGCGCTGGAAGGGCTTCTCCGCCGCGTCGTCCATCATCGGCACCGCGCTAGGTCCGTACTCGCCCGGCACGGCCTATGTCCTGCTGCATCACTATATGGGCGAGGTCGACGGCCAGATCGGCGCCTGGGGCTTTGCCCGCGGCGGCATGGGCTCGGTCTCCAAGGCGATCGCCAGTGCCGCGGAAGAGGCGGGTGCCGAGATCCGGACCAATGCCGAGGTGGCCAAGGTGATCGTGAAGGGCGGCCGCGCCGTCGGCGTGGCGCTTTCGAGCGGCGAGGAGATCTATGCCAAGGCCGTGGTCTCCAATCTCGATCCGAAGCGCACCTATCTGAAACTGATCGAGAAATCAGATCTCGATGCGATCGATCCCGACATCCACGCCTATGCCAGGAACTTCAAGATCCGGGGCTCATCGGGCAAGCTCAACATCGCGCTCGACGGATTGCCGCAGTTCGCCGGCTGCCCCATGGAAAGTGCCTGGGGCACGGTCGATATCGGCGGCGACTTCGACTACATCGAGCACGCCTACGACGATTACAAATACGGCTCCTGGTCGAAGCGGCCGTTCCTCGACATCGTGATCCCGACCACGGTCGATCCGACCATGGCGCCGCCCGGCAAGCATTTCATGTCGGTCTTCGTGCAATACGTCCCCTACAAGCTCGCCGAGAGCCCCTGGACGCCGCAGATGAAGGCCGCGTTCGAGAAGGACGTGCTCGACACGATCGAGATGAACGCGCCCGGCTTCCGCAAGCTCATCCTGCACTGCCAGACCCGCACCCCGTGGGACATCGAGAACGAGGTCGGGCTCACCGAAGGCAACATCTTCCAGGGCGAACTCACCCTCGACCAGCTCCTGTTCAACCGTCCGTTCCCGGGCTTGGGGCAATACCGCGGCCCGTTCGACGGATTCTACATGTGCGGTTCCGGCACCCATCCCGGCGGCGGCGTCATGGGTGCGCCCGGCGCCAACGCCGCGCGCGAGATGCTGAAGGACTTCAAGCACGGGATGATCCGATGAGCGGCAAAACCTACGACGTCGCCATCATCGGCGCCGGCCATAACGGGCTCGTCGCGGCGACCTACCTCGCAAAGGCTGGGCAGAAGGTGGTCGTGCTCGAAGCCAGCGAGCGGATCGGCGGCGCGGCCGTGACGCGCGAGTTTGCGCCGGGATTCAAGGCTTCCGGCGTCGCGCATATCCTGCATGCGCTGCATCCGAAGGTCGTCGGCGATCTCGGCCTGAAGATCGACACGGCGGCGATCGGCACCTCGGTCCTGCTGCCGGAGAGCAAGAGCATCGAGATTTCCAACGATGTTGCAGCCACCGCCGCCTCGATCGCGGCGATCAGCAAACCCGATGCCGAGGCCTGGCCGCGGGTGATGGCGCGCCTTACCAAGATAGCCTCGGCCTTGGGGCTGTTTCTGTCCCGCACGCCGCCCAGCCCGGCGATCTCGGCCAACGACTTCCAGACCAAGCTGGCTTTGGCGATGTTCGCGTTGCAGGTCCGCATGCTCGGCAAGAAGGATATGCTGGAGCTCACCCGCATTCTCACGATGAACGTGGCGGATCTTGCCAATGACTTCTTCGAAAGCGACGCGATCAAAGGGCTCTTGAGCCTCGACGCCACGCTCGGCGTCTATCTCGGGCCGCGCTCGCCGAATACCGTGTTCAACCTGCTTTATCGCCTGTCCTCATACGGCAAGCACGGCATGGGCGGCCTCACCCTGCCGAGGGGCGGCATGGGCGCCGTCGCTCGCGCGCTGGAGCAAGCCGCACGCAAGGCGGGTGCCGAGATCCGCACCAACGCACCGGTCGACCACATCCTGATCGAGAGAGAGATTGCGACCGGCGTCGTGCTGCGCGGCGGGGAAGAAATCCGCGCCGCCCATGTCGCTTCCAGCGCCGATCCGCAGACGACGCTGCTGAAGCTGGTGCAGCCCGGCAATCTCGACACCGAGTTCCTGAAGCGTATCCGCCATCTGCGCATGAACGGCTGCGTCGCCAAGGTGCATCTGGCGCTGGACGGCTTGCCCGATGCCTGGAAGACCCGCACCGGCCGCATGGTTGTCGCGCCGAAGATCGATTACGTGGAGCGCGCTTTCGACTGCGCGAAATACGGCCGTGTCGCCGACAAGCCGGCGCTGGAGATCGTGATCCCGACCCTGACCGATCCCGGCCTCGCGCCGAGCGGCAAGCATGTCGCTTCGATCCTGTTCCAATACGCGCCGTACAAGCTCCGCGAGACCCCGCCTGATGAGGCGCGCCGCCAGGTCCTGGAACGCACCATCGACACGCTCGATGTCCTGGCACCGGGTTTGCGCACCCGCGTCGTCGGCTCCGAGGTCCTGACCCCGCACGACCTCGAGGCGCAATACGGCCTCGCCGGCGGGCAATGGCATCAGGGCGAGGTGACGCTCGACCAGATGTTCTTCCTGCGCCCGGCCGGCCAGTATCAGCAATACCGCATGCCGATTCCGGGTCTGTGGCTCTGCGGCGCCGGCGCCCATCCCGGCGGCAATGTCTCCGGCGCGGCGGGAATGAACGCGGCACGGGAGATCTTGAAGTCGATGCGGCAGAGGCGGGCGGCAGCATGACCCACGTCCAGCACCTCAAGCCCTTCCTCAAGAAGACGCCGTTCCATGAATCCATGGAGGCGCTGATGCACGGCAATGGGTGGATCCGCTGGATGGGCACCTATTCGCCGGCCTTCTTCGATTCCGTCTCGGCCGAGTATTTCGCGACCCGAACCGGGTGCACGCTGTACGACGTCTCGCCGCTGATCAAATATTCGATCCGCGGCGGCGATGCCGCGCGGTTCATGAACTTCCTGGTGACCCGCGATATCACCAAGGTGAAGCCGATGCAGGCGGTCTATACAGCCTGGTGCGACGACGACGGCAAGATGATCGAAGAGGGGACGATCTTCCGCCTCGGCGAGAACGATTTCATCCTGAACGCCGCTTTGCACCAGCTCCATTGGCTGCATGAAAGCGCCTATGGCTTCGACGTGACGATCGAAGAAGTCTCCGAGCGCCTTTGCGGGCTGGCGCTGCAAGGCCCGACCTCGCGCGATCTTCTGAAGGCGATGGGCGTCGGCGGCATCGAGAGCCTGTCGCATTTCGGCATCATGGAGACCGAGGTCGATGGGCATTGGCTGCGCATCGACCGTGCGGGGTTCACCGGCGATCTCGGCTATGAGCTCTGGGTGAAGCCGGAAAGCGCGCAATGGCTCTGGGACACGCTGATGCGGCGCGGCGATCCCTATAAGATCGCGCCGATGGGCAGCCAGGCGCTCGACATGCTGCGGATCGAGGCTGGCTTCATCCTGGTCGATGCCGACTATATCGGCGCCATGCACGCGATCCGCCCGACCCAGCGCGAGAGCCCGATCGAGGCTGGGATCGGCTGGGCGGTCGGGCTGAAGAAGGACGCTTACTTCGTCGGGAAGCGCGCGCTCCAGCAGGAAAAGGCGAAAGTCAGCTCCCGCCATGTCCTGATGGGGCTCGAGGTCGAGGGCCGCAAGCCGGCCAACGGCGCCTTTCTTTACGCAGATCAAGCGGCCAAGCAGGAAATCGGCCTCACCACCTCCGGCATGTGGTCGCCGATCTTGAAGAAGAGCATCGCCTTTGCCAGAGTGCCGCCGGCTTACGCGAAACCGGGCACCGAGATCTGGACCGAGATCTGGTACCCGAAGGAAAAGAAGATCGAACGCCTGATGGCCCGCTGCACCGTCACCAACCGCATGTTCTTCGACCCGCCCCGGAAGAAGGCGTGACGACTCCCAGAAAAAAGCGCCGTGCCCTCGGCCAGAACCCGGCGATCCGCGCCAGCCGCCGCAAGGAGCTGATCGAGGCGGCGATCCACGTGATCGCGCAGCACGGCTATGCCGGCTGCACGGTCGGCCGCGTGGCGCAGCGGGCGGGCGCCTCCCAAGGGCTGATGAACTTTCATTTCAAGTCCATCGACCTACTGCTGGAAGCCGCCTTCAACCATCTCGCCGACGAGTTCGACCAGGCCTGGAAGGCCCGTGTTTCGGAAGCCGGACCGGAACCCTGGGACCGCATCACCGCGATGGTTGAGGCCTATTTCGGCGCCGATGTCTTCACCGCGGAGAAGCTCGCGGTCTGGTTCACCTTCTGGGTCGATTCCGGATTGCGCGATGCCTTCCGCAGCGCCGCGGTCCGGGTCGAGCGGCGCTATCACCGCGATCTCGAGGCGGAAATCGCGCGCCTGCTCCCATCCAAGAAAGAGGCGCTGGAAGTGACCGGCATGCTGACCGCGCTGGTCGACGGCTACTGGCTCCAGGCGCTGCTTTATCCGAAGACCTTCAAGCCGAAGCAGGCGGTCGCATCCTGTTTGACCTGGCTTCGGCAGGTGGTCGAGAATGCCGGCAAACCGGGGAGGACGTGATCGCGTAATCCGTCACGCCTCCAGCGCCACCAGCACCGCGCCGCCGGCGATCAGCGCGATCCCGAGCCAGCTCAAGCCGCTCAGGCGCTCGCCGAGGAAGAGGACGCCGAACACCGCGACCAGCACGACCGAGAGCTTGTCGATCGGCGCCACTTGCGCGGCCTGGCCGAGCTTCAAGGCCCGGAAGTAGCAGAGCCAGGAGGCGCCGGTCGCGAGACCCGACAGCGCCAGGAAGAGATAGGTCTTTCCGGAGACGCCGCCGAATCCCCGCCATTCGCCGCTCACCGTGAGGATCGCGGCGATGACGCCGAGGATCACCACGGTGCGGATCAAGGTCGCAAAGTCGGAGTTGATGTTCTCCACCCCGATCTTGGCGAAGATCGCGGTCAGGGCGGCGAAGGCGGCGGAGAGCAGGGCCCAGAACGGCCAGGCGGCGAGCAAGGTTTTCATCGCGAGTTTCCCGGATGGCGGAGCACGCCCCGAGCCTAAGCCGCGTCAAACCAAAGTCCAATATGCCGGCTTCCGTTTCGTCCTATGGTGACGCAAAGACGGGAGGAAGGGGAAATCATGAAATCAACCATCATGCTGTCCGTGGCGGCGGTTTTCGCCGTCGCGGCTTTCGGGAGCTCCGCCATGGCCTTGGACCTGAAGAAGAGTCTCGATGTGGCCGCCACCCCCGATGCGGTCTGGAAGGCGGTCGGCGATTTCTGCGGCATCGGCACGTGGCACCCGGCGGTCGAGAAATGCGAGCTGCAGCAGAAGGAGGGCAAGACCTTCCGCCTGCTCTCGCTGAAAGGCGGCGGGCAGATCCTGGAGCAGCAATCGGCCTGGGACGACGCCGCGCATTCCTACGGCTACACCATCGTCGAAAGCCCGCTGCCGGTGGCGAACTATCAGTCGACCCTCTCGGTCGCGGCCAATGGCAGCGGCTCGACCATCACCTGGGTCGGCACGTTCGACGCCAAGGGCGCGCCGGACGACAAGGCGAAGGAAGTCATCGCCGGCATCTATGACGCCGGTCTCGCCGGCATCGCCACGAAGGCCAAGTAGTCAGGTCTTCTTCTCCGGTATCCGGTCTCGCAGCGTTGCACGCCAGCGGGCGCGCAACGCCGATGGGCGTTCGGGATAGCGTTCGTCGAGGAACTCGGCCGCGGTGACGCGGTCGGTGCGGAAGTGGCGGAAGTCCTTTCGCATCTCGCACCAGCCGACCATCATGCGCACGGTGTCGAGATAGCCGATCGCGATCGGCCAGACCTTACGCCGGGTCTCCGCGCCTTTCTCGTCGCGATAGCCGAGCGCGATCTTGCGCGCGCCATGGATCGCACGCCGCACCTCCGCCATGTCGATTGCGTCGGGTGCAATCGGCAGCCGGTCGGTGCGGGTGCGCGCCGATGGGTCGAGCACGATCGGCCGCAAGCGTTCCGGCACCGCGGCCGCGATCTTCGCCACCAGATCCTCGGCGGCGCGCGCCAGCGCCGGGTCGCCGCGCGCCATAACCCATTGTGCACCCAGCACCGCGGCCTCGATCTCGTCCGGTGTCAGCATCAACGGCGGCAAGTCGAATCCCGCTTCCAGCACATAGCCCATGCCCGCTTCGCCGCGGATCGGCACGCGCTGGCCCATCAGGGTCGCGATGTCGCGATAGACCGAGCGCTTCGAGGTCTCGAGCTCCGCGGCGATGGCATCGGCCGTGATCGGCCCCCGTGCCCGCCGCAGGATCTGGATGATCTGAAACAGCCGATCCGCTTTCCGCACCCTAGCCACTCCCTGTTGCCGCCCTGGTGGCAGCATCCTGCCGTTCCGATGCTGACAGCATGGTGGCAGCAGGGGGTCACTATGTCTCCGGAGGTCCGCGGACGTCAAAAGCCAAAGGAGAGGGACATGATCACGCTTTATGGATTCGGCTCGTATCTCGGCATGCCGGACGGCAGCCCCTATGTCATGAAGGGGGAGATCCTGCTCCGCATGGCCGGCCTCGACTACAAGAAGACCGTGCCGGCCCGCGGTCCCGACGAGGGGCCGAAGGGCAAGCTTCCCTATATCGACGACGCGGGTGAGGTGATCGCCGACACGACCTTCATTCGCGCCCATATCGAACGGAAGTACGGCTTCGATTTCGACCGTGGGCTCGATCCGGTCGAGCGCGCCGAAGCCTGGGCGACCGAGCGGATGATCGAGGACCATCTCTATTGGTGCTGCCTGCACATGCGCTGGGGCATTGAAGAGAATTTCTGGAAGGGCCCCGCGCATTTCTTCGACGATGCGCCGGAAGCCATCCGCGACAAGATCCGCGACGGCGCCCGCGCCAGGGTACTCGGCTATCTCAAGGCCCAGGGCATGGGCCGCCACAGCGCGGACGAGATTGCCATGCTCGGCGCCCGCACCCTGGAATCGCTCTCGGCACTGCTCGGCAAGCGCACCTGGCTGATGGGCGAGACGCCTTGCGGCACCGATGCGGCGATGACCGGCATGCTGGCGACACTGCTCAACGGTGCGCTCGATTCTCCGCTGCGCCAGATCGGTCTCGGTCATGCGAATCTGGCCGCCTATATCGATCGCGCCGTGCCGCATTTCTTTCCCGCGTTCGATTGGGCTCCGGTTGCGCGCAAGTCGGAATCGGCGGCCTTGGCATTTGCATGATTGAACCTTGCGCAGGCTCCGTCCAAACTCCGGGCCGATTCCGGACTGCAACGGAGCCTGCCGCCCATGTCTTCCGAGAGCCAGCCTGCCGAGAAACCCATCCAGCCGATCGCGACCGACACCGTCCCCTGGACGCCGTTCGCCGACGTGCCGAACTTCAACGTACGCTACAAGCATCTGAGCGCCGCGGCGCTCGGCGATGCCTATCATGTCGGCGTCGCGATCGAGGAATTGCCGCCCGGCAAGCAGAGTGCCCCGGCGCATTACCACTGCTTCGAGGAAGAGCATGTCTTCATCCTGGAGGGCAGCCTCACCGTGCGGATCGGGACGCAGCAGCATCGCATGCAGGCCGGCGATTACGTCTGCTTCCCGGCCGGCCAGCGCGCCGGCCATTGCCTGATCAACGAGACCGCGGCGACCTGCCGCTACGTCATCGTCGGCGAGCGCAATCCGAACGACGTCGTCGTCTATCCGGATTCCAACAAGGTGATGGTGCGGCCGCTGGGCCGCGGCGTGCTGCTCGACCTCGCGGCGCGGCGCGGCTATTGGGACGGCGAGAAGACCGGCCTGCCGGACGGCCAGACTCCGCCCGCAGCGCCGCCGGCCGCAGCGCCTGACGTGGCGGTGAAGAAACCCATCGCGTCGGATGGCGTCGCCTGGGAGGAAACCACCGTCGGCTCCAAGTTCAGCGGCCGCGCGAAGCATCTCACCCATGCCGCGGTGGGCGCTGACTACCATGTCGGCGTGCTGATCGAATCCCCGGCACCCGGCAAGCGGCTCTGTCCGCGCCACTACCACATGCTGGAAGAAGAGCATGCGCTGATCCTGGAGGGCGAGGTGACGCTCCTGCTCGAAGGCGAGGAGCGGCATGTGATGAATTCGGGCGACTATGTCTGCTTCCCGGCCGGGCGGAAGATCGGCCACGCCTTTCTGAACAGCGGCACCGGCCCGTGCCGGTACCTGATCATCGGCGAGCGCAACCCGAACGAGGTCTGCGTCTACCCGGACTCCAACAAGCTCGCGGTCGGCGCGCTGCGCCAGCGCAACGACGTCTTCGACATGGGCGGCACCCGCAACTATTGGGACGGCGAGGCGTGAGCGAGGAGGACCTACCCTTACGGCCCCGCGTGGCCCACGGCGCATAAAAACGCTCCAAGCCTTTGAGCGAACACGCCGATCAGATATTAAAGCGCCGGAGCGAAAGCTCATTTTCGTAAGGGTCCGGTCCGGGTTGCACTGAATGAAACATCCTTCTTGTCCGGGTCCTGTCCGGGTTCGCTGAACGCATGTTCTTTGGTCCGGGTTGGCGGAACGAATGCTCTTTTGTCCGGGTCCTGTCCGGGTTGTTGCAGGGAGGTTCACGCGCGGGGGATCGATAGCCCGAGGGCCGGCTTCTGCTGCGTGAGAAGACTACCCAAACGTTCAAATGTACTACATTTGTTCTCGGAGATCAAGGATGACCAAGGGGGAGCTCGAGGCCCATTACCGCGCCTATATCGACTGCCTGAATGCGCAGGACTGGGAGGCGCTCGGTGGGTTCGTGCGGGACGATGCGCGGCATAACGGCCGCGCCTTCGGGCTTGCCGGCTATCGCGCAATGCTGGAGCAGGACTTCCGGGAGATCCCGGATCTCCGGTTCAACGTCGCACTGCTCGTCGCCGATCCGCCGATGATCGCCGCCCGGCTCGCGTTCAAATGCACGCCGAGGGGCATGTTCCTCGGCCTGCCGGTGAATGGAAGGCGCGTCGCCTTCACCGAGAACGTGTTCTACGAATTCCGCGACGGCAAGATTGCGCAGGTCTGGTCGGTGATCGATAAGGTCGCAATCGAGGCGCAGCTTTAGAAGCGCATTCGCGGGGACGCGGCCATTGTGGGGCCGGGCAATTACCGCATGCTGAAGACCCGGCCGGACGAGGTCAGCGTGCAGATCCAGCGCGTGGAGCATGAGAGCCGCGTGCATCTCGACATCGAGACCGACGATATCCCGGCCGAAGTCGCGCGCCTGGAAAAGCTCGGCGCGGCCGTGGACAAGCGGCTGCAGCGCTGGGTGGTCATGCGCGCGCCGACCGGCCACCGTTTTTGCATCGTTAGGGTGCAGCGCCCCGGCTTTCCGAACGGCGCTACGCTTTGGGATTAGGGGAATAGAACGGGGCTCAGTAGCATCTTTGCGGGCAGCTATTGCAGCGGCCTTTGGACGGCCTTGATGCTGCCCCAGGGAACCAGGACGAGCGAATCGGTGTCAAAGTTGTGGACGTATAAACCTTGAGACAGCGAAGCAATGATATAGGCACGGTTGATGGCGGGATCCGCCCTGATCGTGACAAGGGGATATGCAGCTTCGAGATCGGATGCCGCCGTCGCCGCTCCGATAAAACCGGAGGCCAGCACGCAGACCCAGCCTAGGAGTGCGACGCCGATCAGGCTGCCGCGATGATTGTGCCTGATGTACCCCGCGGTCCCTGCGAGGATGAGGGACAGACACCCGAATACGGCGAGGTCGATCTTGATTTCGTAAGAGCCATCAAGCGAGATCATCGCCGCCAAAAGCAGCACACCAAGGCCGCAGCCGATATAGGTCGCCCATTTGAGTGCGCGAAGAACTCCGGCTTTTTCCCACGGCTTTGGCGCCGGAAATCCCTTCAATCCCAGGCCCACGTATCCGCCGAAGGCGGACACCAATAGAATTGGAATAACGCCGGCTATGGATGCGATGTGATCCGATAAGGTCAGCACCCAGAAGATTCTCGAATCGAGAATCAACCAGTAGGCCCAACTGTGGACCACGGCCAGGACGATGATGATGGGAGCGGCGCCCGCCGCCATCTTCGCGAACAAGTCAACCCAGTCGGTGAAAAGCTTGCTAGTTGGCTCGGTGCTCAATTGGAGCGCTCCGCGACGCATGGTTCGGTCACCCGAACATTAGCCGACATTCGTTTTCGAAGCATAGAGTCTGCGCACTCTTTCAGGCAAGCCCGGCGCGAGACATTCTCGCATGCCGGGTCTCCGCTCGAGGCCAAATGCGACAGTCGGGCCGACGCGTAGGCGTCAATGGAGAGGCGCCGCGCACCGGCGGGAACCGATGCGGGACGGAATACAGGTCTGAAGCTCTCCCGTGATCCGGCTGTTACCCACCCGCTAAATTGAGTGACGACACAAAGCGATCGCCGCTCAAGGCTGCGCGTCTAAGCCCTCCGCTCGAAGGCTTCGACCCGCAGTTTCCCGGTCCTGAGCAGGTGCTGCAGCGTGGTGGCGACCGAGCGTGCATCGTCGAGCGCGTCATGGGCTTTAAGCGGCGGATGCGCGAGGCCGTAGTAGTCGGCGAGGCCGCTGCTGCGGGTCTTCGCCAGGTCTGCTTCCGGCATGCCGGCGGCGCGCAGGAGCTTGGCCGCATTGTCGAAGCGGTGCGCCGGGAGCGGGGGCCGGATCCCGGCGATGTAGCAGCTGATCGCGACCATCATCAGCTCGTCCTTGCCCCAGGACCAGAATCCGGCACCGGCGGCAAACCGGTCCAGTCCCCTCAAGGCTTCGTGGAGCGTGACGCCTTGGGTTTCGATATCCGCCGCGGTGATGCCGGTGAGCTCGGTGAAGAAGGGGTCGAGCGCATAGGGCGTCCCGTGCCTGTCGATCGGCCGGACATAGGCCTCGAAGGTGTCGAGCAGAGGGAAGTCGCCTGCGAGCCCGAGCTTCACGGCGCCGATCTGTGCCAAGACCGGGTCCGGATCCTGCGGCCCGCACCAGAACCGCTGCAGCGAGCCCTCAAGGCATAGGAACTCGCAATCGAGGATAACGGCGGTTTTCATGCAACACCGCTGGGCACGGGATGAGAGTCGCACGCAACGTTAGAGCAGGCGCCCCGCCGAGGGAAGCGCAGCACCGCACCGCGCCGCCAGCCATGCGCGGATCGGCCGGTCGTCCCAGACCTGCATTTCGATGAAAGATGGTTTCTGCGTGTCGCCGAGAAGGCCGGTTGCGGCAACCGCTTCGATCTCCGTGCGCGTGAAGACCTGTCCGTGATGCAACGCAGCGTGCGGGTCCTTCGCGACGACGCCGCGCAGATAGCTGGTCATGCTGTCCGCGGTTGTGAAGGTCAGGACACCGGGTGGAAACGCCGCCAGGGGCATGACGAGGGATGCGGGCCGCGACGCATCCTTGCCGTCGGCGAAGTCGCCGAGGAAGAAGTAGATGGGGCGGGTGAGGGGTGTGGAACCGAGCTTCTCTGCCTTTGCCGCGATCAGCCAATCCTCGACGCGTAGTCGCTTGTCCAGATAGTCAGGCCGCAGGCTGCGGCCCATGGCGCGGAGCCGGTCCAGGATCTGCTCGGCCTCGTCGCGCGGCAGATTGCAGATGTTGCCGCCGATGCCGCGATCCGGGTGATAATTGTGCGTGACGATGTCGGGCAGTGCCTGCATCCGACAAGGATATCAGCTCCGGGACGCGATGGAACGCGGCCGCTCTGCCTCAAGCTTGGCAGGGTGGGAGACGGGCGTGCCAATCCGATCTGAAGGCGGCTGCGCCGTGCGAGCTGCCAAGCCAAGGGGAAATCCGGTCCGGACATTCGATCCTGCATTCACGCCCGGGAAACAGCCTGGCAGTCTGTTGTGCCGCCGAATGTCGGCACGTGCGCTGGGAGAGACGACATGCACCGCTCGCGCCTCAACGGATTGCAGATCGATTGCCGGACCGACGATATCGACGCGGCCGCCCGCTTCTGGGCCGAGGCTTTGGGCCGCCCCGTGGACCGGGATCATCCCGGCAGCCGCGGCAACTACCGCACGCTCGAAGCGCGGCCCGGCGAGGTCGATGTGCAGATTCAGCGCGTGGCGCATGAAAGCCGGGTCCATCTCGACATCGAAACCGACGACATCGAAGCCGAGGTTGCGCGTCTGGAGAAGCTCGGTGCGGTCGTCGACCGGCGCTTGGAGCGCTGGGTCGTGATGCGCGCCCCGACCGGGCAAAGGTTCTGCGTGGTGCGGGTGCAGCGCGCGGGGTTCCCGGACGGGGCGGCCGCGTGGGAGTAGCGCTGCCGGACGCGGCCTACGCCGGCTTCCGGCCGCCCGCCGATATCTGGCCCAGGATCTGCCGCCGTTCAGCTTCGGCATGCTCGATCAGGCGCAGGGCGAGCATGTCGCCGTGATTGCTGTTGAGCGCGCGCATGCGCGCGATGCGGCGATCGAGCATGTCGAGACGGTCGCTCGGACTCTCGGGAATGGTCTCGTTCTTGTACATGGGGCTTGGCCTCTTCTTTCATGGCCGTGCAGACATTCCGCACGGCGGTCATTCTTCGGCTGGACGATTCTTCTTACGCAACCGCTCCGCAGCGGCCATAGTGCGGGGATGTATCCACAGCCATCACGCAATTCCCGAATGCCGCGCCGCAAGCCCCGTGCCTGTCTCTGCTGCGCCGCCGC
>Ga0209257_1001120_pt1 | contig 34591 bp, 28 predicted proteins | sample AraplaCvi_mCL_r2_FD_184277 | JGI IMG/M metagenome (GOLD analysis project Ga0209257, IMG submission 184277) | Arabidopsis root microbial communities from North Carolina, USA - plate scrape MF_Cvi_mCL_r2 (SPAdes) (version 2) | ecosystem: Host-associated > Plants > Roots > Endosphere | place: USA...
TGCATGGTCGCTTCGATCGAGTTCAAGACGATGCCGATCGAGGCGGTCAGCTGGTCGAGGAAGGAGATCTGCAGCTCGGTGAAGTCGTTGACCGAGGCGAGCTCGATCACCGCCTTGACCTGGCCTTCGAACAGGACCGGCAGCACGATGTCGTTCTTCGGCAGGGCGCGGAACAGGCCGGAGCCGATCGGCACCACGTTGTCCGGCATCTCGGTGATGAGGATGCGCTTCGCATCCGCCGCGCATTGGCCGATCAGGCCTTCGCCGAGGCGCAGCTGCTGCGCATGGCCGTCGAGCCCCTGGTCGGAATAGACCGAAAGGCGCCGCAGGGCTTCGTTGTTCTCGACCAGATAGATGACGCCGTTCTGCGCGCCGACCAGCGGCGCCAGCTCGGACAGCAGCATGCGGCCGACGGTGCCGAGGTCGCGCTGGCCCTGCAGCATGTTGGTGAAACGGGCAAGGTTGGTCTTCAGCCAGTCCTGCTCGGTGTTGCGCTCGGTGGTGAGGCGCAGGTTGCCGATCATGGTGTTGATGTTGTCCTTGAGCTCGGCCACCTCGCCGCGGGCATCGACCTGGATCGAGCGGGTCAAGTCGCCCTTGGTGACGGCGGTCGCCACCTCGGCGATGGCGCGCACCTGGGTCGTCAGGTTTGCGGCCAGCAGGTTCACGTTGCCGGTCAGATCCTTCCAGGTGCCGGCCGCACCCGGCACGTTGGCCTGGCCGCCGAGACGTCCTTCGACGCCGACCTCGCGGGCGACCGAGGTCACCTGGTCGGCGAAGGTCGCCAGCGTGTTGGTCATGTTGTTGATGGTCTCGGCCAGCGCCGCGACCTCGCCCTTCGACTTCACGGTCAGGTTCTGCTTCAAGTCGCCGTCCGCGACCGCGGTCACCACCTTCACGATGCCGCGCACCTGCTCGGTCAGGTTGGCCGCCATGACGTTGACGGTGTCGGTCAGATCCTTCCAGGTGCCGGCGACGCCCGGCACCTGGGCCTGTCCGCCCAGGCGCCCTTCGGTGCCGACCTCGCGGGCGACGCGGGTCACCTCGCCGGCAAAGGCGTTCAGCTGATCGACCATGGTGTTGATCGTGTTCTTGAGCTCGAGGATCTCGCCCTTCACGTCCACGGTGATCTTGCGCGAGAGATCGCCGCGGGCGACCGCCGTCGTCACCTCGGCGATGTTGCGCACCTGGGTGGTGAGGTTCGCCGCCAGCAGGTTCACGCTGTCGGTCAGATCCTTCCAGGTGCCGCCGACGCCGGGCACCACCGCCTGCACGCCCAAGCGGCCTTCGGTCGCGACCTCGCGGGCGACGCGGGTCACTTCCGCCGCGAACGAGCGCAGCTGCTCGACCATCGTGTTCAGCGTTTCCTTCAAGAGCAGGATCTCGCCGCGCACGTCCACGGTGATCTTCTTGGACAGATCGCCGTTGGCGATGGCGGTCGCGACCTCGGCGATGTTGCGCACCTGGCCGGTCAGGTTCGAGGCCATGAAGTTGACGTTGTCGGTCAGGTCCTTCCAGGTTCCGGCGACGCCCGGCACCGCCGCCTGGCCGCCGAGCTTGCCCTCGGTGCCGACCTCGCGGGCGACGCGGGTCACTTCCGAGGCGAAGCCGTTCAGCTGGTCGACCATGGTGTTGATCGTGTTCTTGAGCTCGAGAATCTCGCCCTTCACGTCCACGGTGATCTTGCGCGAGAGATCGCCGCGCGCGACGGCGGTGGTCACTTCGGCGATGTTGCGCACCTGGGCGGTCAGGTTGCCGGCCATCGAGTTCACGTTGTCGGTCAAGTCCTTCCAGGTGCCGGCGACGCCCGGCACCTGCGCCTGGCCGCCCAGGCGCCCTTCGGTGCCGACTTCGCGCGCCACGCGGGTCACTTCCGAGGCGAAGGCATTGAGCTGATCCACCATCGTGTTCAGCGTTTCCTTGAGCTGCAGGATCTCGCCGCGCACGTTCACGGTGATCTTGCGGCTCAAGTCGCCGTTGGCGATCGCGGTCGCGACTTCGGCAATGTTGCGGACCTGGCCGGTGAGATTCCCGGCCATGGAGTTCACGCTGTCGGTCAGGTCCTTCCAGGTGCCGGCGACGCCCAGCACCTGCGCCTGTCCGCCGAGCCGGCCTTCGGTGCCGACCTCGCGGGCGACGCGGGTCACCTCGCCGGCGAAGGCGTTCAGCTGATCGACCATGGTGTTGATGGTCTCTTTCAGCTGGAGGATTTCGCCGCTCACGTTCACCGTGATCTTCTTCGACAAGTCGCCTTCGGCGACGGCGGTCGCGACTTCGGCGATGTTGCGCACCTGGGCCGTCAGGTTCGAGGCCATCGAGTTCACGGAATCGGTCAGATGCTTCCAGGTGCCGGCGACGCCCTTCACCTCGGCCTGGCCGCCGAGCTTGCCTTCGGTGCCGACCTCGCGCGCGACGCGCGTCACCTCGCCGGCGAAGGCGTTGAGCTGGTCGACCATGGTGTTGATCGTGTCCTTGAGCTCCAGGATCTCGCCGCGCACGTTCACAGTGATCTTGCGGCTCAAGTCGCCGTTGGCGATCGCGGTCGCGACCTCGGCGATGTTGCGCACCTGGCCGGTCAGGTTGCCGGCCATGGAGTTCACGCTGTCGGTCAGATCCTTCCAGGTACCGGCCACGCCCGGCACCTGCGCCTGGCCGCCCAGGCGCCCTTCGGTGCCGACCTCGCGGGCGACGCGCGTCACCTCGCCGGCGAAGGCATTCAGCTGATCGACCATGGTGTTGATGGTCTCTTTCAGCTGGAGGATTTCGCCCGAGACGTTGACGGTGATCTTGCGGGAAAGATCGCCGTTGGCAATGGCCGTGGCCACTTCGGCGATGTTGCGCACCTGGCCGGTCAAGTTGCCGGCCATGGAGTTCACGCTGTCGGTCAAGTCCTTCCAGGTTCCGGCGACGCCCGGCACCTGGGCCTGTCCGCCGAGCCGGCCTTCGGTGCCGACTTCGCGGGCGACGCGGGTGACTTCCGAGGCGAAACCGTTCAGCTGGTCCACCATCGTGTTGATGGTGTCCTTGAGCTCCAGGATCTCGCCGCGCACATCGACGGTGATCTTGCGGCTCAAGTCGCCGCGGGCGACGGCCGTGGTCACCTCGGCGATGTTGCGCACCTGGTCGGTCAGGTTGCCGCACATCGCGTTGACTGAGTCGGTCAGATCCTTCCAGGTGCCGGCGACGCCCGGCACCAGCGCCTGGCCGCCGAGCTTGCCCTCGGTGCCGACCTCGCGGGCGACGCGCGTCACTTCCGATGCGAAGGAGCGCAGCTGATCGACCATCGTGTTGATGGCTTCTTTGAGCTGCAGGATCTCGCCGCGCACGTCGACGGTGATCTTCTTCGACAAGTCGCCGTTGGCCACGGCGATGGTCACGTCCGAGATGTTGCGCACCTGGGCCGTCAGGTTGTCGGCCATGGAATTGACGCTCTCGGTCAGGTCCTTCCAGACGCCGGTGACACCGCGCACCTGGGCTTGGCCGCCGAGCTTGCCGTCGGTGCCGACTTCGCGGGCGACGCGGGTCACTTCCGAAGTGAAGACCGAGAGCTGCTGGATCATCGTGTTGACGATGGTGGCCGAACGCAGGAACTCGCCCTTCAAGGGGCGGCCATCGACTTCGAGCTGCACGGTCTGCAGGAGGTCGCCCTTGGCGACCGCGGTGATGGCGCGGGTGACGGCGGTGGTCGGCCAGAGCAGATCGTCGATCAGCGTGTTGACCGAGCCTTCCATCTCGCCCCAGGCGCCGGGGGTCAGGCCGAACTTCACCCGTTTCGAGGTCTTGCCCTCGCGGCCCACGACTTCGCCGACCTGCTCCAGCTGCTGCGCCATGCGCTCATTGGCGGAGACGATGTCGTTGAAGGCATCGGCGATCTTGCCGGCGAGGCCGACCTGGTCGGTCGGCAGACGGACCGAGAAATCGCCCTGCCGCATCGCCTGCAGCGCCTGCAGCAGCGGCGACAGGATCGGGTCGGATTCGGCATGGCCGTTTCCGCTGTAGCGGGGCGGAGGTGCTGGCTTGCGAGACTTGGCTTCCGAATTACGCTGCTCGACCTTGGCCTGCGCCATTTGTACCCCCGGACCGGATGTGTTCGAGGTACAGGCGCATGCATAAGACGGGCCGAATCGCTCCAGCTGGACGGCTGGAGTTTTCGACAAATTCTAGCATCGCTATGCGCAAAACAGACCCCGAGGCGATCTTCGCCAAAACAACGAACCCCGATGGTTCCCATCGGTTCCCGGCGCATTCTCCGAAATCGTCAAAGATGCAGGGGGCGGAATCGGGTCCTGCGGATCTTTACCTTAAATTCTACATCGACGGCCTAGGCTTTCCCGTGCACCTTCAGCGTGGGGATGGGGAAGCAATAGTGCGAGCCTGCCGATGACCAAGCATTCCGCCTTCCGGGAAACAGCGCGTCCAGGATCGACGATCGGTCGATAAGGGCGGCCCTGGCCGATGAGTGCACTTGTCCTTCTGGAAAATGAAACGCTGCGGATCACCGTGGACCCGATGGTCGGCGGCACGATCCGCATGGTCGAGCATCGCGAGCTCGGCCTTTCGGTCCTGGGCAAGGTGCCGTGGAAGGCCGAGGCGACGCCGCTCGATCCCGCGATGGTCAAGGACGATGCGACCTGGCTCACGCGCTATGCCGGCGGCTGGCCGATCCTGTTTCCCAATGGCGGCGATGCCTGCAGCTTCAACGGTCGGTTCCATGGCTTCAACGGCGAAGCCTCGATCGCGCCCTGGGATATGCAGATGGACGACCGGGCGATCGTGCTGCGGCGGCGCTTTCAGAGCGTGCCGGTCGAGATGGAGCGCGAGATCACGCTGGAGGGCGACCTGCTGGTGATCCGCGAGACCGCGCGCGCAACCGGTGCTGAGACCGCGATCGTGATGTGGGGCCAGTATCCGAGCTTCGGTGCCGATCTGCTCGACGGCCCGGTCGAGCTGCAGTCGAGCGCCCGCGGCTTCATGAGCGACGAGCATTATGATTCGGCGGCCAATCCGCTGCGCCCGGGCGGCAAGGGGCGCTGGCCGATGGTGCCGGGGAAGGGTGCCGGCGCCGGCATGGCCAAGGCGGCGCTGTTCGATCTCAGCCGTCCGCGCGAGCCGCTCTCGGCCATGACCTGCCTCGCCGATTTTCCGCCGAAGGTGACCGGCGGCGCCTGGGTCACGATCCGGCGGCTCGACAATGCGGTCGGCGTGGCGCTCTCCTGGGACGAAATCCTCTTTCCCTACGCCTGGCTCTGGTTCGAGTTGAACGGCATCGCCGAAGAGCCCTGGGGCGGCAAGACGCGATTGATCGGCGTCGGGCCCAACACCACTTGGCCTGCCAACGGTCTCGCCGGCGCCGAGGAAAGTGGCGGCCGTCTCCTGGCCCTGGCACCGGGCAAGGAGGTCAGCACCCAGATCCGCCTCCAGGTCTTCAAGCCGAACGGGGCCGTCCGCGGGGTGGAAACCGAAACTGGACGGGTGCACGGCTAGGCCGGGGCGCCTTGATTTTCTGGAACAAAAAGAGTACGATTCTCCAATCGAAAGACGCTGCCAACCCGGACCGGACCCGGACGGAATCGAAGGTCATTGGCTCGGGAAAATATGGGTTATCGTTCTATGACAACAGTTTAGGGCGATTTTTCGGATGGTGCTGTCTGCCCTCGTCATTTGGTGACCGCTTCAGATGGGGATTGTAATCTCGTCATTTGACGTATATCTCAACATCAGGTGACGAGATGAAAGAACCGCTTCCCCATTCCGCTCTCGCGGCGAACGGTCTGCAGAACTTTGCGGAGTCCACCGACCGCGAGCGTCTGTCCGCGACCGGCATCAAGGCCTTCAAGGGCATCGTCGCGGCCTGGGCGCTGTCGAACGGCGAAGCGGCGGCGCTGCTGGGGGTCTCGCCGAGCACCTGGGATCGGGTGAAGCGCGGCACCAAGGGCGATGCGCTCTCGCAGGATCAGCTCACGCGGATCTCGGCGCTGGTCGGCACGTTCAAAGGCCTGCACCTGCTCTTTGCCGATCGGATGGCCGATCGCTGGCCGCAGCTGCCGAACAAGGGACCGCTGTTTGCGAACCGGCGGCCGATCGATGCTTTGATCGAAGGCGGTATTCCGCGAATGCTGGAAGTCCGCCGCTACATCGACGCCGTGCGCGGTGGCGTCTAGCCCCGTGACATCTACCGTTGGCGCATTGGACGGCGTTCCGATCATCCGGGATGCCTTTCCGCGGACGGTGCGCCTGGTTACGACGGCGCGCCTGCGCGACTCCGTGTTGCGCGCCTTGGTGGATTCCGAGCAGGAGCTCGCCGAATTGGCGGAGATCGAAGCGGCCACGAGCGCGCGGTTGATCGCGGAAGACCGAGGCTTGGATGCGGTCGCGGCGCGGGATCTGATCCACGATGTCCCGGGCGCTTCCTTCATCAATGCAAGCTTCGCCTATGCAAAACCCAAGGAGCTCAACCGCTTCAACGGTCCCAGCCGCGGCGCCTGGTATGCTGCCCTTGCGGTCGAGACCTGCCTGGCGGAAGTGGCGTTTCACATGGGCGAGTTCCTGGGGCGCAGCGGCAGCTATGAAGCCGTCGTCGAATATGCGGAGCTTCATGCCAGCCTCGCCGGCGAATATCTCGATCTGCGCCAAGCGCCGGACCATCCCAGTCTCAGCCGGGATATCGCGACCGGCTATCCGGCCGGCAATGCGCTGGCCGAGCAAGTCATGGCGAAGGGCATCAACGGCATCATCTATCCCGCGCGGCGGATCGCTGACGGCACCTGCTTCGCGGTCCTGTTCCCGCACGCGGTCCAGTCGGTGGCCCAGGGCGACGTCTATCGCCTGACCTGGTCGGACAATCCGAATCCCGCGGTCGAACGGGTCGGCGGCTAGGATCTCAGCTCATTGTTCTTCTCCTGTTCCTAATTCTTGACTCCGGCACGAAAGAGAACACATGATGAACATATGCCTGAGCCTGAAGCGCTTGCCGTCAAACCCAACCCTCCTGCCGATCCTCGTGCGGCGGGAATAAAGCCCTTTTCTCTCAACACTTTGCGCGATCAGGTGGCACGGCTGGAGCGGGCCGGATCGGCCGGCAGCCGGCATGGCAAGCTCCGCCCGGTCACCCTCGGCGCCCCGGCTTTGGACCAGCATCTGCCCGGGGGCGGCCTGCCCCGGGCCGCCTTGCATGAAGTGGCGGGTGCCGGCGCCGACCGGGAGCAGGGCGCGGCGGCGGCCGGCTTCGCGGCACTCTGGCTGGCAAAGCTGCAGGCGGCGGGGCCGGTGCTCTGGATCGTGCGCGCCGCCGGCCGGGCTGCGATCGACCTCCACGCCCATGGTCTCAACCAGCACCGGCTCGATCCCAGGCGGCTGATCCTGGTCGCGGCGCGGCGCGACGACGAAGCGCTCTGGGCGATGGAGGAGGGGCTGAAGGCGAAAAGCCTCGGCGCGGTCCTCGGCGAGGTCGAGAAGCTCGATCTCACCGCGAGCCGTCGCCTGCAGCTCGCGGCGGAATCCAGCGGCGTCACCGCCTTCGTGCTGCGGCGCTGGCGGGTGACGGAACGCGCGGACCGCGATGCCGCGCAGCCGATCGCCGCAGTCACGCGCTGGAAAGTCACCGCACTGCCCACGGCGCACGAAATCGGCTGGCGCGTCGAGCTCACCCGCTGCCGCGGCGGGCGTCCCAACACCTGGATCATGGAGAGAGCGCATGGATCGGATGAACTCCATGCTGAGCCACAGCACCCAGAGCCACAGCAGGCAGAATCACAGCGGGTCACGCCGCTATCTGGCGATCTGGCTCCGCTTCTGGGCGGCGGATCGCCGGCAGCGGGCGCATCCCACGGACCGGCCGTTCGTACTGGTTGAAACCGTCGGCCCGCGCCGCCAGGTGATGGCGGCCGATCCGCGCGCGCTCGCCTGCGGCATCGCACCGGGCCAGGGCGTTGCCGATGCCCAGGCATTGATGCCCGATCTCCTGGTGCTGCAGGCCGATCGCGGCGGCGATCTCGCAGCCCTGCATAAGCTCGCCGAATGGGCGACGCGGTTCTCGCCGCTGGTGGCGCCCGATTCCGGCGATGGGCTGATGCTCGACATCACCGGCTGCGCCCATCTCTGGAAGGGCGAGGAGAAGCTGCTGGCCGATGTCTTGCGCCGGTTGCGCAGCCACGGCTTCGATGTCGCGGGTGCCATCGCCGGCACGATCGGCGCCGCCTGGGCCGCCGCGCGCTTCAGCCAGTGCAAGGACGGCTCGATCATTCCGGCCGGCGCGGTTTCGGGTGCGCTCGCGGCACTGCCGGTTCAGGCCCTGCGCATCGACGCCGCCACCGCCGACGGGCTGCAGCGCCTGGGCCTGCGCAAGATCGGTGATCTCTATCCGATGAAGCGCGCCGGCCTCGCCCAGCGCTTCGGCACCGCGCTGCTCACGCGCCTCGACCAGGCTCTGGGCTGTGCCGCCGAGACGCTCTCGCCCTTGCTGCCGCCGCCGGAGCATCGGGTCGGCCTCGGCTTCGGCGAGCCGATCTCGGCGCCGGAATCGCTGCGCCGGGTTTCCGAGATCCTGGTCGAGCGCCTGGCACGCGAGCTCGCCGCGCATCAGCGCGGTGCCCGTGCGCTCAAGCTCTGCGCCTATCGGCTGGACAACGCGGTCTCCACGCTCACCATCGGCACCGCGCGCGCGAGTGCCGAGCCGCGCCATCTCTTCCATCTGATCGCCGAGAAGCTGGAACGGATCGATCCCGGCCCCGGCATCGAGTTCATGAGCCTCGCCGCCGAGCGCACCGAGGTCGTGACCGCTTTGCAACCCGGCATGATCGACCCCGATGAGGCGGCGGTCTCCGCCGCGGATCTGGCACCGCTGATGGATCGCCTCGCCAACCGTTTGGGCGCGGAACGCCTGGCGCGTCCGGTGCCGGTCGAAAGCCATGTGCCGGAACGCGCGGTGAAGCTGGTCGAGCCGCTTTCGGATCACAAGAAGATACAATGGCCGAAGCTGCCGCCGCGCCCGACGCGCCTGCTGCCCAATCCCGAGCCGATCGAGGTGATGGCGCCGGTGCCCGACGATCCGCCGATCACCTTCCGCTGGCGCCGCATCCTGCACCGCGTCACCTGGGCCGAGGGACCGGAGCGCGTCGCCCCGGAATGGTGGCGCCCGGCCAGTGCGGATGCGAATGAGAGTCTGGAGACGCGCGACTACTACCGTATCCAGGACGAAAGCGGCGGGCGCTATTGGGTCTATCGCGCCGGCCTTTATCAGGGCGGCAAGCAGCCGCGCTGGTTCCTGCACGGCGTGTTCGCGTAATGGCCTACGTCGAGCTTTCGGCCTTCACCAACTTCACCTTCCTCGAAGGCGCCTCCCATGCGGAAGAGCTGGTGGAGGCAGCGGAGCGGCTCGGCCATCGTGCGATCGCCATCGCCGATCGCAACACCCTGGCCGGCATCGCCCGCGCCCATGAAGCCTGCACCACATTGAACTTCCGCCTGGTGGTCGGCTGCCGCCTGACCTTCCGCGACGGATCTGAAGTGCTCGCCTTTCCCACCGACCGCCTCGCCTATGGCCGGCTTTGCGAATTGTTGACCCTCGGCCGCCGCCGCGCACCCAAGGGCGAATGCCACCTGGATTACGAAGATCTCGTTGCGCATGGCGAAGGCATGATCGTCGTGGCGATCCCGCCTGAGGAAACGCTGAGGGAGGAGTCTCCCGCGCCACCTCCCGCTCGATCGTCATGCCAAGGCCCCGCGGACGAATGTCCGCATTCGCGGACGGGGGCCTTGGCATCCACGAGTTCCTGGGCCGGCAAACTCGTGGATGCCAGGCCTTCGCCTGGCATGACGATTGAGAAAGGGGGAGAGAGCAGAGATGGTTTCCTCACCCGCCTTCGCCAAGACTTCCGCAAGCGCGCCTATCTGGCACTCTGCCACCGCTATCAAGGTAATGACCGGAAGCGGCTGGAACAGGATCAGACCCTCGCCGACCGCATCGGCCTCTCGACGGTCGCCATCAACGACGTGCGCTATCACGTGCCGGAGCGGCGCCCGCTCGCCGATATCCTCACCTGCATCCGCGCCACCTGCACCATCGACGCGGCCGGCTATCGCCTGCGCAAGAACGCCGAGCGGCATCTGAAGCCGGAGGCGGAGATGCGGCGTCTGTTCCGCGGTTTCGAAGCGGCCGTCGATCGCAGCCATGAGATCGCCGAACGCTGCCGCTTCTCGATGGGCGAGCTCAGATACGAATACCCGACCGAGGTCGTGGGGCCGGAGGAAACCGCGCAGCAGACCCTGACCCGCCTCACCTGGGAAGGTGCCGCCTGGCGCTATCCCAAGGGCACGCCGGAAACCGTGGCGCAGCAGCTCCGCGAAGAACTGGCGCTGATCGAGCAGCTTGATTTCGCCGCCTACTTCCTGACCGTCCATGACATCGTCCGCTTCGCCAAGGAGGCGAACATCCTCTGCCAGGGCCGCGGCTCGGCGGCGAACTCGGCGGTCTGCTACTGCCTCGGTGTCACCTCGATCGATCCCGCCGAAGGCAATTCACTGTTCGCGCGCTTCATCAGCGCCGAGCGGGGCGAGAAGCCCGACATCGACGTCGATTTCGAGCACGCACGACGCGAGGAGGTGATCCAATACGTCTACAAGAAATACGGCCGCGACCGCGCCGGCCTGGCGGCGACGGTGATCCGCTACCGCTCGCGCTCGGCGATCCGCGACGTCGGCAAGGCGCTAGGGCTTTCGACCGATGTGACGGATACGCTGGCCAAGACCATCTGGGGCTGGTCGCAGGAGATCGTGCCGGAGGAACGGGTGCGGCAGCTCGGGCTCGATCCCGCCGATCCGCGCCTCGCCATGACACTGAACTATGCGCGCGAGCTGATCGGCTTCCCGCGTCATCTCTCGCAGCATGTCGGCGGCATGGTGATCTCGCGCGGCCCTCTGTCCTCGCTGGTGCCGATCGAGAACGCGGCGATGGAAGACCGCACCGTCATCCAGTGGGACAAGGACGACCTCGAGTCTCTCGGTCTCATGAAGGTCGATATCCTGGCCCTCGGCATGCTGACTTGCATCCACAAGGCCTTCGATCTGATCGCTGCGCAGACTGGAGAACACTACACGCTCGCCAATGTGCCGCCGGATGATAAAGCGACCTACGACATGCTCTGCCGCGCCGATACGATCGGCGTGTTCCAGGTCGAAAGCCGTGCGCAGATGAGCATGCTGCCCAGGTTGAAGCCGCGGAAGCTCTACGACCTCACCATCGAGGTCGCGATCGTACGGCCCGGCCCGATCCAGGGCGACATGGTGCATCCCTATCTCCGCCGCCGCGAAGGCAGGGAGCCGGTCGATTATCAAGGCCGGCCGGAGCTTAAGAAGATCCTGGGCAAAACCTTGGGCGTGCCCTTATTCCAAGAGCAGGCGATGCGGATCGCCATCGAATGCGCCGGCTTCACTCCCGATCAGGCCGACGGGTTGCGCCGCTCGATGGCGACCTTCCGGCACAACGGCGATGTCGACAAGTATCGCGGCCCCTTCATGGCAGGGATGAAGAAGAACGGCTACGACATGGCTTTCGCCGAGCGCTGCTTCAAGCAGATCGAGGGCTTCGGCAATTACGGCTTCCCGGAATCCCATGCCGCAAGCTTTGCGCTGCTCGCGTATATTTCTTCCTGGATCAAATGCCGCCACCCGGCGGTCTTCGCGACGGCCTTGCTGAACAGCCAGCCCATGGGCTTCTACCAGCCGGCGCAGATCGTGCGCGACGCCATCCAGCACGGCGTCGAGGTGCGCCCGGTCGATATCAATCTGAGCGAATGGGATTCCACGCTGGAACGCGTCGATGCGGCAGATCCCCGGGTCAAGCCCGGGGATGATGCCGTTTCTTCAGACGTCATGGCCGGGCTTGACCCGGCCATCTGTCCCCCACCGAAGCTCGCCATCCGCCTCGGCTTCCGTCAGGCGAAGGGCATGCCGGAGAAGGAAATCCGGCGCCTGCTCGACGCGCGCGGCGCGGGCTATCGCAGCGCCGAGCAGCTCTGGCTGCGCGCGCAATTGGAATCGCGCACCCTGGCTCAGCTCGCCAATGCCGATGGTTTCCGCTCGATCGGGCTCGATCGGCGGCAGGCGCTCTGGGCGGTGAAGGGGCTGGGCGAGGCGCCGCTGCCGCTCTTCGCCGCGCAGGAGTCCGTCATGTCCCAGCATGAAGAGGAGGGCGCCGGTCTCCCCGAGATGCCGCTCTCCCAGCATGTGATCGAGGATTATCGCGCGCTGCAGCTCAGCCTGAAGAAACACCCGATGGCCTTCCTGCGCGAGCGCCTGTCGGGGCGCCGCGTCGTGGCCTGCGATGATCTATCGCGTTGCCGCAACGGCCAGAAGATCGCCGTCGCCGGCCTCGTTCTGGTGCGCCAGCGGCCGGGCACGGCCAGCGGCGTGATCTTCATGACGCTCGAGGACGAGACCGGCATCGCCAATGTCGTCGTCTGGAGCCATCTCTTCGAGAAGGCCCGCGGCGTGGTCATGACCGCGAAGCTGATCGGCTGCGAAGGCAAGCTGCAGATCGAAGGCCAGGCGCCGCATCAGGTGATCCATGTGGTGGCGGAGCGGCTCACCGACCTTACCGGCATGCTGCAGGGCTTGCGCGAGGATTCGGCGGCACCGGTCGCGAACCCGCAGGCGCCGGACCAGCCGTTCCGGGTTCCGGTCGCCTGGGCCGATGCGGTCGTGCACCACAACACCCGGCCCGATCCCCGCGACCCGGCGCCGCCTGCACACTGGGATCCTCCCGCGGTTATCGACATCCGCAGCCGGGATTTCCACTGATGCGACTTCGCGCTATGATTTCGGGGCGCATATCGCGCGCGGAGACTCGCCACGGATCCCGCCGACCATCATCCGGATATCCTGGCTGTCCACCGCTACTGGCAGGAGAAGTGCCGCGGCCGATTGATGCCGTCCCGCGCCGATATCGATCCGATCGAGCTCCGGCCGTATCTCCCCGGGATCATTCTGATCGACGTGGTCGAGGATGCGCGGCGCTATGTCTATCGCCTGGTCGGGACAAGGGAAGTCGCCATGCGCGGCAAGGATCCGACCGGCCAATCGATGATCGAAGGCTTCTTCGCCCCCAGCCTGCAAGCGGCGCTGGCGATCCCGGACAAGGTGGTGGCGACCCGGGCGCCGCTCTTCATCCATCGGGATTTCACGGCGCACGACGGACGCCTGGGCTCCGAGGACCTGATCATGCTGCCGCTCTCCGCCGATGGAGAACGGGTCACCATGATCCTCGGCTACACCCATCACCGCCTGGCGTGAGCCAGCCGCCGGCGTGTCGTCGGCCGGTGGAACAGCAGATAGGCCATGCTGACGAGATGCCCGCCGACCAGGGCGACACCCATCGCCACGGCGGCGGAGCCGGTCGCCGCATAGGCGACGCCGAAGCCCGCCGCCATATGCGCCATGGCCACCAGTCCGGATTTCATCAGCAAAGTCAGCATCGCGGTCATCCGAGTTGCGAATCGTTCGCAACTGAATATGGCGCCTGCGCGATCGAAATTAAAGGGGACAATTTACGATCGGCTTCATCGACCGCATCGATCGAGGCCGCGATCAGAGCATGACCGCGCCGACCGCGAGGCCGCCGAAACAGGCGGCGGCCGACCAGCGCACGTATTTGAGCGGCATTTTCGCGGCGAGCTTGTTGCCGAAGAAGATCACCGGCGCATTGGCCAGCACCATGCCGCAGGTCGTGCCGGCGACCACCGCGACGAGATCGGGGAAGCGGGCGGCGAGAGCCACCGTCGCGATCTGCGTCTTGTCACCCATTTCGACCAGGAAGAAGCTGATCAGCGTCGTCACGAACGCGCCCATGCGCCGCCAGCGGCCGAGCTCGTCCTCCTCCTCTTCGATCTTGTCGGGAATGAGCGCCCAGAAGGCCATCGCCGCAAAGCCGAAGGCGAGGCCCCAGCGCAGCAGTTCCGGTCCCGCCCAATCGACGATCAGCGCTTCGAGATAATGGCCGACCGCACCGGCGCCGGCATGGTTGACCAGGGTCGCCGCCAGCATCCCGCCGAGGATCGGCCAGGGCTTGCGGAACTTCAGGGTCAGCAGCAGGGCGAGGAGCTGGGTCTTGTCACCGATCTCGGCAACGGCGACGAGGCCGGTGGAAATGGCGAAGGCATGTAAGGAAAACATCGGGGCAGGCAGACCGAAAAATGAGCGGGTCGGACGCGGGCGGAACTTCGGCGAGGCAACCGTCGTCCAACCCGGACCCGGCCGCCGCGCCAAAGGTCTCGCCAGATCCCGCGACCTCCCTTTTTCAAGGTCAGATCGCTCGACCGCTCCGGCCATGGTACCGCAAGAAACGGCACCAAGTCTGTTGACCGGACCCCTGCTCTAAGACGCAGGCGGCTACTCCCCAATGGGCAATCCGGCAAATAGCGGGTTTTCCGAAAAATGGCAAGGCACAGGGCGTCGCAGCCTCAGGCCAGAAACTTCAACCCGTTGACCACCTTGTCGATGATCTTGCGTTCCGCATGGAAGCCGAGCCCGACCAGGTCAAGCGCCGCGGCCGGGGTTGCCGCCACCGAGGCCCGGTTATCGGCGTCGTTGGTGGTCTTGAACAAGGGCTCGGTGTAGATCGCGAAAGTGAGGTTGCGGTTGCGCGCCCGCTCATAAGTCCGGCGGATCGTTTCCGCGTCGGCACCGTAGACGAAGACCGGCTCGCGAATGAGCGGCGTGTAGGACGTCGCATCGGCGTCACGGTAGGGCTCGCCGGCCATCTCCGGAAACTGGTGCGTAAGACCCCCGGCCAGAAAGGCGGCGATGTTGGCCTTCTGCCAGGCGGCGAGATCGTTGCGGATGACGAGAGCGGTCTTGGTCGGGTACAGCATGTCTGGCATCATCGACGCGACGAAGACCATCGTCTTGGATGTTTGTGCATGGTCGAAGCCCAGGATTTCCTCACCACGGACAGCCCGATACCGGGCCTCGAACGGCTCGAGGCCGGATTCATGGGTCATGCCTACGACCCGCACCGGCACGAGACCTATGCGATCGGCGTGACGCTCGAGGGCGCACAGGCCTTCCGCTATCGCGGCCAATCCCAGGTCAGCCGAACCGGCCAGATCATGGTGCTGCATCCTGACGAGCAGCATGACGGCCATGCCGCGGTGCCGGACGGGTTCAGCTATCGCATGATCTACGTCGATCCGGCGCTGATCGTCGCGGCCCTCGACGATACCGGCACGCGCACCTTGCCCTTCGTCGCGGAAGCCGTGACGCGGGATCGCGCCATGGCCGCGCTTCTCAACGAAGCCTTTGCGGATTTTCCCGGCAAGCTCGATCCGCTCGCCGCCGATGCCTTGCTCGCCGGACTAGCCGATGCGCTGGCGCGGCGCGGAAGGCAGGACAGGCGGCGTCCGGCCGCGACACCGCAGCGCGCCTTGCTCCGCGTGCGCGACTTCCTCGACGCTGAGTTCGCCCGCCCGATCGACTCCGCCGATCTCGAGCGCGTGGCCGATCTCGATCGTTTCAGCTTGGCCCGCGCCTTCCGCCGCAGCTTCGGCTCGGCGCCGCATCGTTATCTTCTGGCGCGCCGGATCACCGCCGCACGCAGCCTGATCGCCTCCGGAACGCCGCTCGCCGAGGTCGCCGGCGCCTGTGGCTTCACCGACCAGAGCCATCTCAACCGGCACTTCAAGGCGCATTTCGGCATGACGCCCGGCCGCTACGCGCGGCTGGTGGCGCGCTAGGCCGCCACGACGCCTTTCCGGCCGGCCTCCACGACGAAGCTTGCCAATGTGGAGACGCCGGCATTGGGATCCGCGGCGTCGGAGATCGCCTGGAAGCGCGTCACCATGCGCTCGGCATTCATCTCGACCGAGGCATAACCGCGCTTGCGGCTCTCGAAGAATCGCACCTCCGGATTCGCCGGCAGCTTCTTCGCGACGCTCTCGTAAGGCGGGCCGTAGGAGGTGACCGAGGTGCCGACGAACTCGGTGGCGATCGTGGCGCCCTCCGGCGTTTGCTTGAGGTCGTTGGTCCAGAAGGCATGGTTGTCGCCGCTCAGCACGATGGGATTGGCGACACCGCTGGCCTGGATGTGATCGAGAAGCCGCGTGCGCGCAGCGGGATAGCCGTCCCAGGCCTCGGTCCAGGCGTGGGCTTCCGCACCGGCATCGTCTTCGTGCAGCGAGGCCATCAGCACGGTTTGCCCGATGATGTTCCAGCGTGCCTTCGATTGCGCGAAGCCGTCATAGAGCCAAGCTTCTTGTGCTTCGCCGAGCAGCGAGCGTGATGGATCGACCAGCTCCGGACATTGCTTTGCCGTCACCACATGGCCGCCGCCATAGGGCGGCGCGTAGCAGGCCTCGCGCGAGCGATACTGGCGACCGTCGAGCATCGAGAAACTGACGAGATCGCCGAAATTATAGCGGCCGTAGATTCGCATCGCCGATCCCTGCGCGAAGCAGCGGCTGGGGCGGAGCGGCATATGCTCGTAGAAGGCCTGATAGGCCGCGGCGCGCTGCAGCAGGAACTTGGCCGGCGGCTCGAAGTTGGAGGCCCATTCGCCGGCATAATCGTTCTGCACCTCGTGATCGTCCCAGATCGTCAGCGCGGGTGCGGCGGCATGCAGCGCCTGCAGGTCGGGATCGAGCCGGTACTGCGCATAGCGGTTGCGATAGCCGATGAGCGTCATGGGGATCTCGCCGTCGCTGTGGCGGCGCACCACCGCCTTCTCCTTCGGCTGGACGGTCTCGTAGATATAGTCGCCGAGGAAGAGCACGAGATCCGGCGCTTCGGCCGCGAGATGGCGATAGGCGGAGAAATAGCCCTGCTCGTAATTGGCGCAGGAGACGAAGCCGAAGCGGAAATTGTCCAGCCTCTGCTCCGAGCCCGGCGCGGTGCGGGCACAGCCGATCGGGCTCGCCGCGTCGTTGGTCATGAAGCGGTACCAATAGGGCCGCCCCGCTGCGAGACCCTCGACCTCGAGATGGACCGAATGGGCGAAGGCGGCTTCGGCGCGGGCGAGGCCATGCCGTACGACCTTCTGCATCAGCGGATCTTCCGCGATCTCAAACCGGAGCACGATGTCGCCGCCGCGCAAACCACCGGGCGCTTGTGGGTCGCGCGAGAGCGGCTCGGGCGCGAGACGGGTCCAGAGCACGAAACCATCGGGCAGCGGATCGCCCGACGCGACGCCGAGCGGAAAGGGATCATTGGCACGGGCCGAGGATTGCGGCGCCGCCAACTGCCCGCCGGCCAGGCTGGGCCTCGCGAGCAAGGGCTGCGCCAGCGCTGCCAGGCCGAGCCCTAGGGCCCGGCGCCGACTGAGACAGGACCGGCCGCCTAGCGACGGCCGCATGGCTTCACCCGGAGCGGCATGCAGCGGGAATCCCTGATCTATCATGGCGTTCAGCGCTCTCTTTCGAGTCGACTCGCTGCCGCCCACGCTGCTTCCCGCTACCGGCATTCTGTGACGATTGTCCGGACGGATGAAAGAAGGTTTGGGTTTCACTCTGTAACAGCGTGCGATTTGGAGGCGCTCCGACGCCCGTACTTTGCATGCGCGATCGACAGTGCAGCGCGTCTCGCCAGGATGTCGTAAGATTCGTGGGCCTCGCTTCGGGCGAGCCGGAAGAATTGGAGTCTTTGTTGCGTCGCGTCGCTTCCGCCTCGGACCTCACCTCATCGAAGATCGCCGGCTTGACGCGTTATTGGGAAGCAAAGCGCGGGCATCGGCCGATGCCGGTCTGGTCCGACATCGATCCCGCCGAGATCAAGCCGCTCCTGCCCCAGCTGATTGTGGTCCGTTATGAGCAGAAACCGTTCCGGGTTCGCTACAGCCTGGTCGGCACCTGGGTGGTGCAATACGCCGGCGCGGATTTCACCGGCCGCTATCTCGACGAGCTGGACTTCGCGAGTCAGGTCGACACGGACTGGCCCGAGCTGCATCGGCAGCTCTTCACGCAAGGCCGACCGATCTTCCTCATCTCACGCTTTCGCACCGAATCCGGCGTGGAGCGCGATTACGAAACCGTCATGCTGCCGATCGCCGATCCCACGGAAACGACGGTCGAGCGCGGCCTGTGCCTCTCTGACTTCCCGTTCGGAGTTGAGGTGAGGCCCGATCCCTCGACGATCGCCGTCTCACCCAAGATCGCGGATGCCGCGGCCAACCGGAAAACCGATGTCGCCGGCACCCTGACGCAGCTGGAACCGATCCCCGCGACCGATTCCGACCTGCGCCGCTGCCTCGACGAAGCCGGCCTTCCGATCGCCGATCTCTCAGGTGCCGGCAAGCGCTACTTCCGCCTCATGGAAGCCGGGCAATGCCGCGGTTACGGCGGCTTCGAAGCAAGGGGTGCGCATGCCTTGCTGCGCTCGATCGTGATCGACGGGCGCGAGCGCGGCCACGGCTATGGCCGCACCCTGGTCCACGGCCTGGTGGCCGAGGCGCGGAAGCTTGGATTGAAGGAGGCCTACCTGCTGACCGAAACCGCGGCGCCGTTCTTCGCCGCGATCGGTTTCGATGCCTGTGCGCGCGAAGCGGCGCCGCCGGAAATCGCCGCGACCGAGCAGTTCGTCGCACTCTGCCCGGTGAGCGCGAAGCTCATGCGGCGCCAGCTCTAACTAATCAATCACGCGCAGCGGCACCAACTCGCGGAACAGCGAGGTTGCGATCAGCGCCTTGGCGGCAGCGATGTCCGGCGCCATCTCGCGGTCCTGGTCCCAAAAGGCGACCTTGGCCCGGAGCGCCTGCACAGCCTTCGCAAGTTTGGGGCTGGTGGTGATCGGCCTGCGCAGATCGATGCCCTGCGCCGCGGCGAGGAGCTCGATCGCGATGATGCCGGCGGTGTTGTCGGCCATGTCGTTGACCCGGCGTGCAGCATAGGTCGCCATGCTGACATGGTCCTCCTGGTTGGCCGAGGTCGGCAGCGAATCCACGCTGCCCGGGAAGGCCATCGCTTTGTTCTCGCTGGCGAGTGCCGCCGCCGTCACCTGGGCGATCATGAAGCCGGAATTGAGGCCGGGCTCCGGCACCAGGAAGGCGGGCAGGCTGCTCATCTTCGCATCGACCAGCAGCGCGATCCGGCGTTCGGCCAGCGCGCCGATCTCGGCGACCGCGATGGCCAGCGTGTCCGCGGCGATGGCGATCGGCTCGGCATGGAAGTTGCCGCCGGAAATGACTTCGCCGGTATCGGCGAAGACCAGCGGGTTGTCGGAGACGGCGTTGCATTCGCGACCGATCACCTGGGCGGCGTGGCGCAAGGTGTCGAGACAGGCACCCATCACCTGGGGCTGGCAGCGCAAACTATAGGGATCCTGCACCCGGCCGCAGTCGATATGGCTGGCGCGGAGCGGCGAATCCGCCATCAGCTCCTTCAATGTCTTCGCCGTGTCGATCTGGCCCGGCTGGCCGCGCACGTCGTGGATGCGCGGGTCGAAGGGCACATCGCTGCCGAGGCAGGCATCGGTGGTCATGGCGCCGGCGACGAGGGCCGCCAGGAACACATCTTCCGCCGCGAACAGGCCGGCGGCGGCGAGCGCGGTCGAGACCTGGGTGCCGTTCAGCAGGGCAAGGCCTTCCTTCGCGCCCAGCGTGATCGGTCCGAGGCCGGCACGCTTCAGGCCCTCGACCGCGCCCAGGGTCTCGCCTTGATGCCGCACCTGGCCGATCCCCAGGAGTACCGCAGAGAGATGGGCGAGCGGCGCGAGATCGCCGGATGCGCCGACCGAGCCCTTCGACGGAATGACCGGATAGACCTCGGCATTCAGCAGCGCGAGCAGGGCCTCGATCACGCTGCGGCGGATACCGGAGAAGCCGCGGGCCAGCGCATTGATCTTCAGGATCAGAATCAGCCGGACGATCTCGTCGCCCAGGGCCGGCCCGGTCCCCGCGGCATGGGACAGCACCAGGCGGCGCTGCAGCTCCGAAACCTGATCGTCGGGAATGCGGGTATGGGCGAGGCTGCCGAAGCCGGTGTTGATGCCATAGGCGACCTGATTGCGGTCGAGGATCGACTGCACCACGGCAGCGGACCGGTCGATCACATCATGCGACTTCGGATCGAGCGCCAGTTTGCGCCGATTCTTGCCGAGCGCACGGAGCTGCGAAAGGCCGAGCTTTCCGGGCTCCAACAGGAAGGGCGCTTCATTCATGATTATTTCTCCCGCGATCCGTGCCGGGGCCGTCGGAAAAGGAATAGCCGGCGCCCAGCTCTGATGTACCTGTCTATACAAGCTCGCCGCGCCCGGTGCAACGGATGCGTGGCATTTCCGCAGCTTAGCCCGCGCGGCGCCCGGGTCCAGCGCCGGTGTGAAGCTGTCGCGCCCGCTTCAGAACATGTCGCGGTGGCGCGGCTGCGACAGTCCGAAACCGGCTACTTGTCTTGCCAATTCTGACCTCTCCCGGCACTCTGCGCCCCGCTCCGGACCAGGGTGAACGGGTCCACGGTGGACCACGGGGCGGCACGGATTGCGCAATTAAGGTGACCTCATGGCGAACGACGCCGGCGAACTCGATCTCAACAGCCTGAACGACGACGATCTCGTTCAGCAGATGCATGACGACCTCTATGACGGCCTCAAAGAAGAGATCGAGGTGGGCGTCCATATCCTGTTGAAGCGCAACTGGACCCCCTACGAGGTGCTGACCAAGGCGCTGGTCGAGGGCATGCGGATCGTCGGCATCGACTTCCGCGACGGCATCCTGTTCGTTCCCGAAGTGCTGCTGGCCGCCAATGCGATGAAGGCCGGCATGTTCATCCTCCGCCCACTGCTCGCCGAGACCGGCGCGCCCAAGGTCGGCAAGATGGTGATCGGCACCGTGAAGGGCGACATCCACGACATCGGCAAGAACCTGGTCGGCATGATGATGGAAGGCGCCGGCTTCGACGTGGTCGATCTCGGCATCAACAACCCGGTCGAGAAGTACCTCGCGGCGATCGACGAGCATCAGCCGGACATCCTCGGCATGTCGGCGCTGCTGACGACGACGATGCCCTACATGAAGGTCGTGATCGATGCGCTGGTCGAGAAAGGCATTCGCTCCGACCATGTCGTCCTGGTCGGCGGCGCGCCTCTGAACGAGGCCTTTGCGAACTCGATCGGCGCCGACGCCTATTGCCGCGACGCCGCGGTCGCGGTCGAGACCGCGAAGAGCTTCATGGCGAAGCGCCAGGGCTCGGCTCTCGCCAAGGCATAGCGAACCGCACAAGCGGATTCGGGAAGATCTCCCGCCGTGGCCGCCACGGCGGGATTTTTCTTGTGCGCATCCCTTCGCGCCGACAAGGATTGTCGTCGAAGGACATCCGAGGACGACGATGCGCCACACGCTTCTTCTGATCGTGTTCGGGCTGGCCATGGCGACCGGTCTCCGCAGCCAGGCGGAAGAGCCGATCACCGTCGGCGTTGCGGAAGTCGACTACCAGGACAGTTCCGGCGAACCCAAGGATCAGCAGGCCGCGCATGCAGCGCGTGCCCAGCGCTTCGCCGAGGCCCTGCGCCAGGATCTTGGCGCCCGCGGCACGTACCGGATCGTCACCCTCGATTGCGGCAAGGATCCCTGCTCGGTCGGATCGCAGATCCCCGAGGACCTGATCGCCGCGGCGAAGAGAGCCGGCGCCCGGCTCCTGGTTTATGGCGGCGTCCACAAGATGAGCACGCTGGTGCAGAACATGCGCGCCGCGGCAGTGGACGTCGAGACTGACAAGCTGGTCTTCGAACGCCTGATCACCTTCCGCGGCGACGACGATGCCGCATGGGATCGCGCCGAACGCTTCCTCGCGAAGGAATTTCTGGAAGAGAAGCTGGCGCAGTAACCGGCGGCTACTGCAGCAGGTTCAGCGCCTTCAGCGCGTCCGGCATGCTGTCGGCGATATCCTTCTTGTTGGTCTCGGCGATCTTCTGCGCCTGCGCGGCCGGGATGTTGTCTTCGTCGAACGGCCAATAGCTCTCGTCCACTTCCGTGCCGCCCCAGGCCGGGTTCATGGACTGCGCGATCACCTTGCCGCTGTGGCCGTCCACGACGGTGAGATAGTAGATCGCATGCGTGAAATAATCGTGCCACAGCAGCCGGTGCTGTCGCCGCATGCCGACGCCGCTTTGTATCTGATTCGAATTGCCGATCTGTCCCGCGCCGTCGGTCACGATGATATAGGCATCGAGCGTGTTCGGACTTGCCTTGGCACGAATGACCGCGCCGATCGGCTCGCCGGAATCGAACGTGCTGGTCGTGTCGCTCAGGGTGATCTTGTCATCGGCGAAATCTGCCGGATCGAACTTGACCGGGATCACGTCATACCGGCCGGCCAGGTCCTTCTTGATGGTCTCGGCGGTGAAGGCATCGAGGCCGAACTGCTTGGCCGGGTATTCGAATTGCTCGTTGCTGAACGCAGTCATCGAGAGCTGCTCGAACTTCAGTGTCCCTCCGATCAGCGAAATGACGCCCAGCGTCTTCAGCTTGGACGCCGCTTCCGGCGCCACCTCGGAGGGATGCGTCGCACAGCCCGCAAGGGCACCGGCGAAGACGAGAACGAGAGCTGCAGCTGCGTGCGTGAGAGCCACAGAAAAGCCGGACCTTCTGTGGCCGGCAGCGTTGCAAGGCATAGAATCCCCGATAAGCGCGATTCAGTTTGAATTCGCGTCATGATAGTGGGATTTTGCGGCCGGACAAGCGGCGGAGCGTCGCGGCTGGTGCCGCTCCGCGCAGAACACGAACGTTAGTCGAAAAACACCAGCGCCCGGATCTCGATGCTCTCCCTGAGCACCTTGGGATCCGGGAAGTTGGGATCGGCGAAGGCGCCGTGGGCGCTGAAGCGGGCGACCGCCGGATTGCTGTCGTAGGTCTTGATCAGCACGACCTCGTCGCGGCTCATCTCCGGGAAATAGAACCAGCGCTGCGACGGGTTGTAGGCGATGGAATAGATCTCGCCGACGCGGTCCGGATAGATGAGATCGGTCGCCAGGACGTCCTCGGTGCGCAGGCTTTCCGCATCGCCCAGCGCCAGCGGGAATTGCTGCAAGGGTCCGACGATCGGCCGCCAGACGTTGATGATGGCGAAGCGCTTCTTCAAGCGTGCGTCGGCTTCGTCCGGCACGAGATCGCGCACGCGCTGCGGACCTGACTTCAGCGTGTAGTCGTTGTGGACACGCAGCACGGCCTCGCGCGGCAGGCCGACGCCGCGGGGCTGATTGTGCGAGGTGCGGATCGTGTGGTCGAAAATCACGATTTTCGAAGCACCGGTCTCGGCCTTGAGCAGAGCTTCGATGTCCGGATAGTAGCCGTTCTTCAGCTCGGCTTCGTCATAGAGGTCGGCGGACTTCGCCACATGCCGGACGAGTGCGAAGCCTTCGCGGTCGATCGAGAAGGCATCAGCGTGGACGCGGCCATTCTGGATGAAGACCTTGTGATTCTCGTAAGGGTGAGAACGCACCGGCTGGCCCGGCGGCGGGTCGTATTGATGGGAGAACGGCTTGCGTCCGTCGTTGCTGGGGATGATGAAGTTGAGCTCCGCTTCGACGCCGGCGAGCGGGGTGTTCTGAATTACGGAAGCCTTCTGCTGCAACATGCTCTTCTCCCGAGAGACTGCCATGTTCCAGAATTGGGCGCAGGTATCGCCTCAGTAAACCGATCATTGTTCACATCTGAGGCGAGAAAACCTCACACGATCGCGGAGAGCAGGGCCTCGCCTGGCAGCCGGTGGATGCGTCCGAACCCGGCGACCAACAGCGCCTCCTGGATTTCGAAGCGGTAGAGATGGAAATCGCCGAAACCGGCATAGTCTTCGGCCGAAGGTTGGGCTGCGAGGTAGAGCCGTCGGTTCTCCGCCGTATCCGCCGCTACGATCCGGCCGATCAGCGTGACGCGTGCGCCGGTCAGCGGCTCCTTGAGTCCTGCGGTGCCGTCGTAGAGCAGCGAGGCATGCGGGTCGCGCTTCAGGTTCTTCGCGTGATCGCTCAAGTCCGAGAGCAGCAGCAGCGGCTGGCCGGTGCCGTCGCGCCCGGGCAGGACCAGCGAGACGAAAGGGAACGTTTCGGAACCGGCCGCGCCGGTCCGTTCCGCCAGCGAACCGAGATAGGCCCGGCTGGCGCCGTCAATCAGGGCCCGCGTGGTTTTCGCGGGGTCATCGTGGTTAAGAGTCACGGTCTTCCACTGTAATTTGCTTGCGTAACAACAGATTGCACCCATATCGGCGGCAGCCGCAAGGATTTGGGCTCGGCCCCGAAACGGCGCAGTTTTGCCCAATTTCGGTCATCATTCCGCGCGAACCTTGGCAGGACACCAGCAATTCTATAAACGTTTCGAAGATAAGGAGAATTCTCGTGGCCCAAGCCGCTGCGCCGCAGACCATCGCGCTGGTTGATGACGATCGCAACATCCTGGCCTCGGTCTCGATGACGCTCGAGGCCGAGGGCTTTGCGGTCAAGACCTATACCGATGGCGCCGAAGCCCTGCGCGCGCTCACGTCCCAGCCGGTCGATCTCGCCGTGCTCGACATCAAGATGCCGCGCATGGACGGCATGGAGCTGCTGGAGAAGCTGCGCCGCACCAGCGATCTTCCGGTGATCTTCCTGACCTCGAAGGATGACGAGGTGGACGAGCTCATGGGGCTTCGCATGGGCGCCGACGACTACATCAAGAAGCCGTTCTCGCAGCGGCTGCTGATCGAGCGCATCCGCACGCTGCTCCGCCGCGAGATGAGCCGCGGCACCGCGCAGTCGACTGGCGAGGCCGCCCTCATCCGCGGCGAGCTGATGATGGACCCGACCCGCCATCTCTGTACCTGGAGCGAGAAGCCGGTCGAGCTGACCGTCACCGAGTTCCTGCTGCTGAAGGCGCTGGCGCAGCGTCCGGGCCATGTGAAGAGCCGCGACCAGCTGATGGATGCGGCTTACGGCGAGAACATCTATGTCGATGACCGCACCATCGACAGTCACATCAAGCGTCTCAGAAAGAAGTTCAAAGTCGTTGACACTGAGTTCAATCAAATCGAGACGCTGTATGGCGTGGGCTATCGGTACCGCGAGACCTGATCGCCGCCGCTGCCCGCTGCCGCTCGTCTCGAGGCGTTGATCGGCATGGCCGACACGATCAGGGACCGGGGCAGGCTCGAGCCCACGTTGGGCAATGCCAAGCGCGAAGCGCAGCCTGCGCCGCATGCGGATTTCCGGCTGCCGGATTCCGGAACCAATGCTGGCGTCATCGTCTCCTTCTTCCGCCGCAAACCGAAAGCCGCGCCGGCCGCCGAAGCGCCGCGGCGCGATCCGCAGATCGAGCGCCGCGAGAAAGCAGCGGCCGCGCCCAAAGCCGCGCCTCGGATAGAAGCGGTCGCAAAACCGAAGCCCGAACCCCGCCGCCGCGCCGAGGCCGCAGCTGAAACGCCGCGGACCAAGACGCCGACTGCGCGCCGCAGCCTCTGGATGTCGCCGATCACGCGGCGCATTCTGCTCTTGAACGTGATGGCGCTGGCGATCCCGGTCTTCGGTCTGCTTTATCTGCCCACCTATCGTGACAGCCTCATCCAATCCGAGTTGGAGCTGCTGAAGACCGAGGGCGAGCTCTTCTCCGGTGCATTGGCCTCGAGCGGCGTCGTCACCGATCCCGACGGCAGCGAGCGGCTGCAGCCCGACACCTCGCGCCAGACCATCCGCCGCCTGGTCGATGTCTCGAAGACCCGCGCGCGCCTCTTTATGCCGAACGGCACATTGATCGCCGACAGCTTCCTGCTCTCCGGTCCGGGCGGAATCCTGCTGATCGAGCCGCTGCCGCCGCCGGAGCCGCCGGAAGGACCGATCCTGCAAGCCCTGGGCGGCGCCTATGACTGGCTGCTCGGCCGATTCCCGGCCAGCGATCTCTATCCGCCCTATGGCGAATCGGCGGTGCAGGTCGCCGGCGACTATCAAGAAGTGAAGCAGGCGCTGGACGGCGAGACCGGGACTTTCGTGCGCAGCGGCGGCGACGGCTCGCTGGTGCTTTCGGTCGCCGTGCCGGTGCAGCGCTACCGCCAGGTGCTTGGCGCCCTGTTCCTGACCAAGGCCGGGAAGGGGGTCGAGAGCACCCTGCGCAAGACCCGCCTCACCATCATCGCGGTCTCGCTGGTGGCGCTCGGCATCACGGTTCTGGCCTCGCTCTATCTTGCCAGCACGATCGCCTTGCCGATCCACCGCCTGGCCGATGCCGCCGATCGGGTGCGGCGCTCCAAGGGACGTTCGACCGCGATTCCGGATCTCTCCAGCCGGCGTGACGAGATCGGCGATCTCTCCGGCGCGTTGCGCGACATGACCGAAGCGGTCTGGCGGCGCATGGACGCGATCGAGCGCTTCGCCGCCGATGTCGCCCATGAGATCAAGAATCCGCTGACCTCGCTCAGGAGCGCAGTCGAGACCGTGGCGCGGGTAGAGGATCCGCAGCAGCAGAGAAAGCTGATGGGCATCATCCTCGACGACGTGCAGCGCCTGGACCGGCTGATCAGCGACATCTCCGACGCGAGCCGCGTCGATGCCGAAATGTCGCGCGCCGAAACCAGCCGGGTGAAAATTCGCGATCTCATCATCGCGCTGGTCGATATTCATGCGGTGACCGACGGCGACGGCAAACCGAAGGTGGTCGGCGATCTGCCGCCGGTTGACGATCTTACGGTGCTCGGCGCCGAGGGTCGCTTGGGCCAGGTGTTCCGCAACCTCTTGAGCAACGCACTCTCCTTCAGCCCGCGCAACGGCACGGTGACCTTGAAGGCGCGGCGCGACCAAGGCCGGATCATCATCATGGTCGAAGACGAAGGTCCGGGCATCCCCGATGACAAGCTGAAGGCGATTTTCGATCGCTTCTATACCGAGCGTCCCGAGGGCGAGAAATTCGGCACGCATTCGGGCCTCGGCCTCTCGATTTCGCAGCAGATCGTCGAGGCGCATAACGGCACGCTCACGGCATCCAATCGCCGCGACCGCTCAAGCCGCGTGATCGGCGCCCGCTTCATCATCGACCTGCCGGCGATCTGAGCCGCTCTCATGTTATGAGCGGCTCCGACTTTCTTGCGATCGACGGAACAGCCGTCGCGATCGGCGATGCGGCGCTGCTCCTGGCCGGCCCTTCCGGAAGCGGCAAGTCGGATTTGGCGCTCCGCCTGATCGATGGCGGCGCCAAGTTGATCGCCGATGATCGCGTCGAGCTGCTGGTCGAAGCGGGCAAGCTCTGTTGCCAGGCGCCCCATGACATGCCGCCGGCATTGCAGGGTTTCATCGAGGCTCGCGGTGTCGGGATTATCCCGGCACCGCAGATCGCCGGCCCTTTGCCGCTGCAATGGCTGGTCGAATTGGTTCCGCCCGACCGGGTCGAGCGCCTGCCGGCAGCAGAAAGCCGGAGCTTTCTCGGCCATGCCGTTCCAGTGCTGCGGCTTTCCGCCTTCGAGGCCTCTACGGCGGCGAAGCTCCGGCTTGCCGCAGCCGCCGGACCGGGACTAATAATAGGCCGCGAATGAGCAGTCCAAATGCCCTGGCGGCCGATCCCGCCGCCTCTCATATCCCGCGTCCGCAAGCCTCGCGTCGGCGCCTGCTGCTGGTGACCGGCCTCGCCGGTGCCGGGCGCAGCACTGCGTTGAAATGCCTCGAGGACCATGGTTTCGAGGCAGTCGACAACCTGCCGCTGGCGCTGCTCCCGCATCTCGTCTCCGGCGTCTCGGCGGCGGGTGAGGCGCCACGGTCTCTGGCGATCGGCATCGACGTCCGCACCCGCGACTTCACGGCCGACGGCCTGGTCGCCTTGCTGCAGGAAATGAAGGCCGATCCGGCCCTCGATGTCCGGCTCTTGTTTCTGGACAGTGACGACGAGACTCTGCGCCGCCGCTTCACCGAGACGCGCCGCCGGCATCCGCTGGCGCCGGATCGTCCGGTCTCCGATGGTATCGCCCAGGAACGCCGCCTCATGTTCCCGCTGCAGCAGGTCGCCGATCTCGTGATCGACACCAGCGACCGCACCATCGGCGATTTCAAGGCCCTGCTTTCACGGCAGCTCGGTCTCGATGCGAAGAGCGATCTGGCGATCACGATCATTTCCTTCTCCTACCGGCTCGGCCTGCCGCGGGAGGCGGATCTCGTTTTCGATGTTCGTTTCCTGGACAATCCGCATTACGATCCCGCGCTTCGCCCGCTGACCGGCGAGGATGAGAGGATCGGTGAGGTGGTCGAGGCCGATCCCGCCTATGACGGTTTCTTCGCCGGCTTGACCGGACTATTGTGGCCGCTGCTGCCGGGCTTCGAGCGGGAGGGGAAGAGCTATCTGACGATCGCGATCGGGTGCACGGGGGGACGCCACCGCTCGGTCCATGTCGCGCGCCGTCTGGCGCAGTGGCTGGAGGGGAAGGGCAGGCCGGCGATCTTGCGCCATCGCGATCTGGACCGCAGCGCCGCGCCAGCGGCGCCTGAATCGGGAAGGGGATGATGATCGGCATTGTGTTGGTGACCCACGGCAACCTGGCCAGCGAGTTCGTCGCGGCGCTGGAGCATGTGGTTGGAAAGCAGACCGGCGTCGCCGCGATCTGCATCGGCGCGGAAGATGATATGGAGCAGCGCCGCAAGGAAATCCTGGAGACCGTCGCCAAGGTCGACCAGGGCAAGGGTGTCGTCCTCCTGACCGACATGTTCGGCGGGACGCCCAGCAATCTGGCGATCTCTGTGCTGGACAAGGCGAATGTCGAGGTGATCGCCGGCGTCAATCTGCCGATGCTGATCAAGCTCGCCTCGGTGCGCGGCTCGATGAGCCTGCCCGCGGCGGTGACCGCGGCCCAGGAGGCCGGGCGCAAGTATATCAACGTCGCCTCGCAACTCCTGAAGGCAAGCGAGTGCTGACGATGGCCGAGGCGCAGCAACTGCAGATCGTGAAGGCGCGGATACAGAATCAGAAGGGTCTGCACGCCCGGGCCGCCGCGAAGTTCGTCAAGGTCGCCAACGCGTATGATGCCGAGATCCGCGTGGTCAAAGGCGAGACGGACGTCGAAGGCCGTTCCATCATGGGCCTGATGATGCTGGCGGCCGGCATCGGCTGCGAGATCGAGCTGCGCGCAAGCGGGCCCGGCGCCGGACCGGCCCTTGCCGCCCTGGTCGATCTCATCGACCGGAAGTTCGATGAAGAATGAGAAGCAGGAAGACGGCGGCAAGTCGCGGCGCAAGCGCAAATCCGCGGACGGCGAACGACGCGAAACGGTCCTGAAAGGCCTCGGCGTCTCGGCCGGCATCGCGATCGGCGAGGCGCATGTGGTCGAGATCGGTGCCGTGCAGGTGCCGGAATACGACATCGCGGAAGGCGCGGTCGAAGCGGAGATCGAGCGCTTCACCGAAGCGCTGCAGAAATCCGACAAGCAGCTGAAGAAACTGAAGACCAAGAGCGCCGAGCTACACGGCGCGGCGGCCGAGGAGCTGGGCTTCCTCTTGGACGCGCATATGCAGATGCTTTCGGGCTCGCGCATCGTGCGCGGCGTCGAAAGCCGGATCCGCCGCGACAGGGTCAACGCGGAGGCCGCGGTCCAGGCGGCGATCTCCGCCGTCGCCGAGGAGTTCGAGGCGCTCGACGATGCCTATCTCGCGGCGCGGGCCGACGATGTGCGCGAAGTCGGAAACCGCCTGCTGCGCAACCTCACCAAGACGCCTTACGAGGCGTTCAAGCACCTGCCCGACGGCGCGATCATCATCGCCGAGGAACTGACGCCGGCCGATACGGCCTTGCTCGATCCGAAACGCGTCGCCGGCTTTGCGACCGCGATCGGCGGCGCCCAGAGCCACACCGCAATCATGGCGCGCTCGCTGGAGCTGCCGGCGGTGCTCGGCATTCCCGAGTTGCTGACCAAGGTCAGAAGCGGCGACCAGCTGGTGATCGACGGCTATACCGGCCGGGTCGTCATCCACCCGAACCGTGAGCGCCTGGCGCAATACGAACGGCGCACCGCGGAAATCGAGCAGGAGCAGAAGCAGCTCTCGCGCTTGCGCAAGCTGCCGTCGATGACGACCGACGGCCGGCGCATCGGCCTGTTCGCGAACATCGAGCTGCCACGCGAAGTCGAGAACGCGCTGGCTGCCGGCGCCGCCGGCGTCGGCCTCTTGCGCACCGAGTTCTTTTATATGAACCGGCCGACCCTGCCGACCGAGGACGAGCAGTACGAGATCCTGCGCGAGATCGTCGAAGGCATGAGCGGCCGGCCGGTCACCATCCGCACCCTCGATATCGGCAACGACAAGCTGGCGCCGGCCTTGAAGGATCATATGGTCGAGACCGCGAATCCCGCACTCGGCCTGCGCGCCATCCGCCTCAGCCTGCGCGACCGCGACCTTCTCGACGCCCAGCTCGGTGCGATGCTGCGCGCCGGCGTCCATGGGCCGATCCGGATCCTGCTTCCGATGATCTCCGCGGTCTCCGAGGTGAAGCAGACCCGCGCCGCCCTGGAGCAGGTGGCGAAGCGACTGAAGAAGCGCGGCGTCAAGATCGCCGACCCGCTGCCGGCGCTCGGCATTATGATCGAGGTTCCGGGTGCTGCCCTCGCCGCCGACGCGCTGGCGCAATGCTCGGATTTCTTCGCGATCGGCTCCAACGATCTCACCATGTACACGCTGGCGATCGACCGCGGCGAGGAGCAGGTGGCGCACCTCTACAACCCGCTGCATCCGGCGGTCTTGCGCCTCATCCAGTTCGCGACCGAGGCGGCCTTGCGCGCCCGCATCCCGATCAGCGTCTGCGGCGAGATCGCCGGCGATCCCAAATTCGCGCCCTTGCTGCTCGGCCTCGGCATCCAGGAACTCTCCATGGCGGTCGGCAACATCCCGCGCGTCAAGCAGCGCGTCCGCGGCCTCGACTTCGCCGCGGCGGCGCGCTGCGCCCGCAGCGTCATGGAACAGACCGATTCCGGCCGTATCGCCATGCTGCTCGACGATTTCAACGCCATGGCAACTTGACGCGGCGACATGAGATCGCCGCAGACGCATCGCAGTTTCGCCATGCGCCCGCCGCGATGACCGTGCAGCCTCGGACCAGATCCATAACATAGGCGGCGTTGCGGTCATGCTGAAGTTTCTGCGCGGGATGATCGGCGCTGTTCTTGCCCTCTGCGCGTTCTACGCCGCCGCTGCCTTGTTGCTGGGTCTTGCCCCAGTAAACCGCGACTTCGCCGAGACCCCGGGCGGCGTGCCCATCGCCGTCTGCTCCAACGGCGTCCATACCGACTTCGTCCTGCCGGTGAAGACGGAAGCTGTCGATTGGTCGGCAATCTTCCTGCCGCGCCACTATCCGATCGATGTGACCGGCTTCGACCACATCGGCATCGGCTGGGGCGATCTCGACTTCTACCGATCGACGCCGCGCTGGGCGGACTTCGACATCGGTGTCGCGCTCAAGGCGCTCACCGGCCTCGGCCCGGCGGCCTTGCACGTGCAGTACCGGCCAGGGCCGGGCATGAACGAAGACTGCCGCCGCGCCGCGATCAGCGTGCCGCAATACCGCGCGCTCGCCGACTACATAACCGGAACGATCGTCTCAACCGAAGCGCCCGCAGCACCCGGCTACGGCGCGACCGACCTGTTCTTTTCCGCCCGGGGCCGGTTCAGCCTCGTCAAGAGCTGCAATGTCTGGGTCGGCAACGGATTGAAGGCCGCCGGGCTTCCAACCGGCCTCTGGACGCCCTTTGCGTTTCAGGTGTTGAGCCATCTCTAATAGGCGCGATTAAGCTTCCTAAATCCTTAATATAAAAAGCAGATTTCAGTTCTCGCGGTGCTTGCCGCGAACCCCTCCGCCTGCTATAGCGCTGCGCGAAACTGACGATCAGGAGACACCGCATGTCCGCAGCGCCCGACACCAAGACCGGAGACTTCAAGGTCCGGGATATGAGCCTCGCCGATTGGGGCCGCAAGGAATTGAACATCGCCGAGACCGAGATGCCGGGCCTGATGGCGCTGCGCAAGGAATACGGAAAGTCGCAGCCCCTGAAGGGCGCCCGCATCGCCGGCTGCCTGCACATGACGATCCAGACCGCGGCCCTGATCGAGACGCTGACCGCGCTCGGCGCCGAGGTGCGCTGGTCCTCCTGCAACATCTTCTCGACCCAGGATCACGCCGCGGCGGCGATGGCGGCGGCTGGCATCCCGGTCTTCGCCTGGAAGGGTCAGAACGAGGAAGAGTTCTGGTGGTGCATCGAGCAGACCATCCAGGGCCCGAACGGCTGGACGCCGAACATGATCCTCGACGACGGCGGCGACTTGACGCAAATCATGCATGACAAGTATCCGCAGCTCCTCGCCAAGGTGAAGGGCATCTCGGAAGAGACCACCACCGGCGTGCATCGTCTCTACGAGATGGCGAAGAACGGCTCGCTGGCAGTGCCGGCGATCAACGTCAACGACAGCGTGACGAAGTCGAAGTTCGACAACAAGTACGGCTGCCGCGAGAGCCTGGTGGATGCGATCCGCCGCGCAACCGACGTCATGATGGCGGGCAAGGTCGCCGTGGTCGCCGGCTTCGGCGACGTGGGCAAGGGCTCGGCGGAATCGCTGCGCCATGCCGGCTGCCGCGTGCAGGTGACCGAGGCCGACCCGATCTGCGCGCTGCAGGCGGCGATGGAAGGCTATGAGGTCGTGACGATGGAAGACGCGGCGCCCAAGGCCGACATCTTCGTCACCGCCACCGGCTGCGTCGATGTCATCACCGTTGAGCATATGCGCGCAATGAAGGACCGGGCCATCGTCTGCAACATCGGCCATTTCGACAGCGAGATCCAGGTCGCGGGCCTGCGGAACTTCAAGTGGCACAATGTGAAGCCGCAGGTGGACGAGATCGAGTTCGCCGACGGCAAGCGGATTCTGCTGCTGGCCGAAGGCCGCCTGGTGAACCTCGGCTGCGCCACCGGCCATCCGAGCTTCGTCATGTCAGCCTCCTTCACCAACCAGGTGCTGGCCCAGATCGAGCTCTGGAACAACCATGCCAAGTACGAGAAGAAGGTCTACGTCCTGCCGAAGCATCTCGACGAGAAGGTCGCCTCGCTCCATCTCGCCAAGGTCGGTGCCAAGCTCACCAAGCTGTCGGAGAAGCAGGCGAACTACCTGGGCATCCCCCAGACCGGCCCGTTCAAGACCGACCAGTATCGGTACTAGAACCCCGGCAGATGCCGTCGGACACGGGGAGCGACCCAGGCGGGTCGCTCCCTTTCGTTTTGGGGTTTCCGGCGAATCGGCGCTAGACTGCGCCTCGATGGGAATACGGGGTGGAGTCGCAAAGCTGCGCTTCCTGGCGGCGGTCGCCGTGCTGGCGACGGCCTCCGGTGCTGCTTCGGCGCAGGCGATAGGGAACCCGCCGCCGCCGGTCGGCCTTGTCGGCTGGCTGTTCCTGTTCTTCGCGCTGGCAGCGTTGGCCGTTGCCGTCATCCTGCTGCGCCGCCTGCAAAAGGCCCGGGCCGCGCTCGTCGAAACCAAATCCGAATGTGACGCGTTGCGCGCGCGGGAAGCAGCCCTGCCGCTCGGCCGGATCCGCTGGCGGACCGGTGTGCCCTATGTGGTGGAAGAGGGCGCGGTCGCGGTGCTGAAGGGCCGTCCCGAAACGGCTGAGGCCCTGCTCGCACTGCTCGCCGAGCCGGATCGCCGCGCGGTCGGCGATGGGATTGCACAGCTGGATCGGCTGGGTGCTGCCTTCACGGCAAGCGCGCGATGCGCATCGACCGGCCGCGGCATGAAGATCAGCGGAACGGCCACCGGCGACGGCGAACGTGTGCTTTGCCTGGACGACATCGACGACCAGTTGCGGGCCGCCATTGCCCCTTATGAAAAGGCGCGCGCGGACCTCGGCCAGCTCTCCGCGCTCTTGGATCAACTGCCTTACCCGGTCTGGCGGCGCGACGCCGGAATGGCGGTGACCTATTGCAACCGCGCCCATGCACGCCTGTTCGGCGTGGAGCCTAACGAGGTGATCGCCAGGAGCCGCGAGGTCAGCGCCGCCGCCAAGGCCCTGGCGCGCCGTGCCAAGAAGCTCAGCCTGGCGCAGTCGGAAAGCCAGCAACTCGTGGTCGACGGCCATCGCCGGCTCTACGATTTCCACGAAGTCCCGCTGGAGGACGGCACGCTGGTCGGCTATGCGCTCGACCAGACGGCGCTCGAGGAAAGTCATTCCGAGCTGGTGCGCCACATCGCCGCCCATGACGACGTGCTGCAGTCATTGGGCAACGGCATCGTGATCTTCGGGCCGGACCGCCGGGTCAAGTTCTTCAACACCGCCTATCGCGAGCAGTTCGGCCTGGATGCCAGCTTCCTGCGCGGCGAGCCGACCATCGACCAGGTGCTGGAGGCGCTGCGCGAGCGGCGGCAGGTCGCCGAGCAAGCAGACTTCCGCTCTTTCAAGCAGGAGTTCATCCGTCATGTGATGACCCTGATCGAACCGTTCGAAGACCTCATGCACACGCCGGGCGGCGCCACCTTCCGCATGGTGGCGACGCCGCATCCTTTCGGCGGCGTCACGCTCACCTTTGAGGACGTGACCGACAAGCTGACGCTCGAGAGCAACTACAACACGCTGATCGCGGTGCAGAAGGAGACGATCGACAACCTCTATGAAGGCATCGCGGTGTTCGGCAGCGACGGGCGGCTGAAGATC
>Ga0209257_1001121_pt1 | contig 34581 bp, 49 predicted proteins | sample AraplaCvi_mCL_r2_FD_184277 | JGI IMG/M metagenome (GOLD analysis project Ga0209257, IMG submission 184277) | Arabidopsis root microbial communities from North Carolina, USA - plate scrape MF_Cvi_mCL_r2 (SPAdes) (version 2) | ecosystem: Host-associated > Plants > Roots > Endosphere | place: USA...
GCGCCGATCCGTATGATTCCGCTTCTCGCACGGCCAGCCCGTTGCGGAATGGCCGGGTAGCTCAGTTGGTAGAGCAGGGGATTGAAAATCCCCGTGTCGGGGGTTCGATTCCCTCCCCGGCCACCATTGAAACACGTAAAAACAGGCGGAAACCGCGGATTATTCAATCCCAACGGTTGCCGCCTGTTTCCGTTTTTCGCCACCTTTTTCCGACACGCTTACACCGGAATTACACCGGCTTGCGATGACCCACCTGCGCCTGCAATGTAGCCGCGGAGATTAACTCGCAAGGAACGCTATGGCAGTCTTCTGTCCGCTCGAAACAGCGTGGGGTGATGTCGGGACGTGGGTATCTGGAATCGGCTCGCTCGCCGCGGTAGCCGTCGCTCTCTATCTTGCGAACCGTTCCGATCGACCTAACGCCAAGGCATACCTGTCAGTCCTGATCGCTACCCCGAACCTCGACGAGAAGATCGTCGCTTTCCAGGTGAGCAATCTCGGCACGCATCCGCTTCGAATCTCCAGTTGCTTCATGGAGTACAAGCGCTGGCTTCGATTCTTCGTGAAGTGGCCGTCCGCCATGGCGAACAACTGGCAGCACGATCTCAACTGGCGCCTGCCTGCCGACGTTGAGCGTGGTGCCACGTTCTTCTACGGTACGACCGGCGACGGATTCATCGGCTATTTGGCCGACTCGAAACTGCCGGCCTGGGCCGTCGTGAGATCCATCCGCGCGGGCGTCTCCACCCCGTGGGGCCCGATCTATGTGCGCCTGGGTAGAGACACCCTCGACTATCTGCGGGAACGCCTGGTTCTAGAACGTGTACGCCGTCGAGCCGCTACGGTCAGCCATTCCTCGCCATAGCCAGGCGCGTGTACCTGCCGGCAGCCTCTGCGATCTGCTGCTGGCTCCGCGGATCCGTCGGCGCGGCTAGGTTGAAATTCAAGTTCTGGGTGTAGCCCGGACCTCCGCCGAGGCGATGGTTCGGCGTGATCTCCACCGGGCTGGAGCCCGTCAGCAGGTAATCGCGGCCGCGCACGGTCGCCATCTCCAGGCCGCGCTCGTTCACCTCGTACATCGTGTTCGGCATCGTCCAGCCGCCGGTGGCCTTGCCGCCGCCGAAGCCGATCGCGCTCAGGATGTTCGCCCAGGTTCCGCCACCGCCAGCGCCGCCGCTGCTCTTCGCGAAGTCCTTGAAGAAGTCGGTGATCATGTCCGCCCATTCGTCCGTGATGTTGCTCAGGATCTGGGCGTTGAGGCTGTCGAAGAAGTCCTCGATTCCATCGATGGCCGACTTCGACCCGCTGGCGATGTCATATAGCCCGCTGGCGATGTTGTCGTGCAGGCGGGAGAAGTTCTCGTCCACCTCGCGCATCTGATCGCGCGTCGTCAGCCATTTCTCGAGCTCTTCGCGCTGCTCCGCCGTGGCATTCGCTCCGGCCATGCGCGCGGCTTCCAACTTGCGCTGCTGCGCTTCGGTCGCACCGAGCCAATTCACTTCCTCCTGCAGCGCTTTGATGTACTCGAGCGACGGGTTCAGCTGGGCGTTGATGGCTTCGACGTCCGCGGCGTGCTGCTTCGCCAGGTTCTCCTGCGCCTTCGCGAGATCCTGAGCCGAGATCTCGCCTTCTTTCGCCAGCTCGTTCAGATGCTCCTGGTCTTGCGCGTAGCGGTAGTTGGCCTCGGCCAGCGGCCCATCGAGCATCGCAGCGATTGCTTCGAAGCCTTTCGCCGCCTCGGAGGTCTTGCGCACCAGGTCGTCCAGTTCGCGCGCGGCGTCGCCGGTGAAGTCGGGGCCCTTGTGCACTGAGCCCCGACCACCGCCGCCGCCCGAACGCCCCGCCTTGGTGTCGCCGTTCGGATTGACGTTGAGCGCCGCCGCTTCGTACGCCTGGCTGAAGCCACGACGCTCGCGCTCGGCCGCGCTCCCCTGTTCTTCGACGATGCGGCGCGTGGAGTCGCGCACCAGCTTCTCGCGCTCGGCCAGCAGCCGCTTCAGCTCGTCGTTGTTACCGGACTTGCGCGCCTTGCCGATCTGCTCCTGGATGTTCGCCATCCGGATCTGCAGCTCGCGGTCCGTGAACTCGCTGGCGGGGGCGCCGGCGGCGACCTTATCGGCAATCGAGAAGAGGTCGCGATGGGCTTGGGCCAGCTGCTCGAGGCGGCTGATGCCTCCGATCGCTTCCGCGGCAATGCCCGCAATGCCGCCGGCGATCCGGTCCATGCTCTGCTTGATCGACGGGTCGGCCAGCGTCTCGCTGAGCTCGTTGATGGCGTCCGTGGTCGCTTTCACGCCGCCGCCGGATGCGTCACCCTCCAGCAGGTTGTCGAACGCGTTCTGCAGGCCCTGCAGCGCGCCGCCGAGCGTGTTCCTGGACGCCTCCGCCGCGGAGCCCATCGTGCCTTCCAGCTTCTTCAGGATCGCTTCCTGCGCATCCGCGACCTGGCCGGCATCGGTCATGGCCTTGATCTGTTCGCGCTCGGCTTCGGTGAACGTGATGCCGGCCTTCGTGAGCGCCGAGAGCCCGCGTTCCGGGTCGTTGAGCGCCTTACCCAGGATCTTCGCCGCGTCGGCCGCGTCAGTGCCCATGACGGTCGCCAGGTCGAGCGACGCCTCGATCGTCTTGTCGAACGTGACGCCCTCGATGTCCTTGAAGGTCAGGAGCATCGCCTGCGCTTCGCCGATCGCCTCGTCGTCGAAGATCGTCTTCGACTGCAATAGGTCGGCCTGCTTGTTCAGGTCTTCCAAGCTGCGTCCGGCCGCGCCGAAGGTGTCCTTGATGCGGGACGCGAGTTGCGCCTGCACCTTCTCAGCTTCGATCGTGTTCTTGATGTAGATGCCGAAGCCGGCGGCGGCCACGCCGAAGCCGGCAGTCAGCGCGGTGCCGATGCCGGCGCCGATCTTCCGAGCGGACTTCTCGATGTCCGTCAGACGCTTGTCCGCCGCCTTCGCGGCCTTGTCCATTCCCTGCTCGAAGCCATGGGTCTTGGCGATCAGGTCAATCGTGAGCGCGCCGAGCGAACGGGTTGCCATGTCATCTCCTGGCCGTCGTCTCGACGGTCGTTTGCTGATTCGATCGCGGTGCGCGCGAATTCAAATCACGGTCTGGCCGGGGTTTTCAGGACTTTTTGCGCAGAAATCGCGCATTTGCTGAAAATTCAAATCCTGTAGAAAAAATCTCCGCGTGAGTCCGATGGGTGGTGTCCGGCCGAAGGGGCTGGAACTTTGCCCAGCCCCCCCACGGGCTCACGCCGCGTCCCTTACGCTGCGCAGCCAGCTGCCATCGTCGAACTGCACATCCCACGTCCCGTCGTTGTTGCGCCGTGCACGACGCTTGGATCCGTCGGGCCGTCGTTCGATGATCACCTTTCGAAGCATCTGCCTCGAGCTCAATGCCTGCTCCACAGGCTGTCCGGTGCCGAACGGGTCATCCGATCGATCGCGCCGCGCGAGCGCCTGCAGGCTGTAGTTCTGCTGCTGCAGGTATACCGACTCGCCGCCTTCGATCGGTGACAGGCCGAAGCGTCGGCGCGCCTCGTTCGGTGCCTTGATGCCATTCTTCACCAGCGAGCCCTCGACGTCGGCCTGCTTCTGCGCATCCATCCGCAGCAGTGGCTCCAGATTGAGTTCGACGCCCAAGTCTTCGGCCAGGCCCAGACCGCGATCGAGACAGTCCTCCATCGCTTCGATGTGCGCCTGCAGGGCGAACTGGTAGTAGGTATTCGTCAGGTCGTCAGTCTTCAGCCCGGCTGGGATGCTGCCGATGCCAACGATGAAGGGGTGCACGCCGAAGGGTTGGCAGATCTGCTCGTCCGAATAGCGCATTTGCTCGACGAGCTGGGAGTCCGCCGCCTTGAACGCGAAGGCGGTGAACTTCATGTCCGCGCCGATGACGCCGACCTTGCCGCGGCTTTCGCCGGTGAAGTTCTCGTCCCAGTACTTCTTCACCGCCGCGGCATCGTCGTCGCTCATGCCGGCCGGCGCCGTTAGGATGCCGCCTGGCTGCGCGCCGTTGGTGAAGAAGGTGGTGGCGTCCTTCAGGATCTTGAGGTTCTTCACCGTGGGCCAGTTCGCGGCGCACACCGGCGGCACGCCAATCAACTGGTGGTGGAAGCAGTTCAGCCGGTCGTGGATCACCTCGCTAGCAGGGATGATCAGCTCGCCTGCGGAGAACTGCATCGGCAGCAGGTTCTCGGCCTTCGCGTAGCTGAGGCGGTAGTAGACGTCGCCGCTCTCGGTGATCATCGGCATCACGCAGTGAGGGTCGAGCACGTACAGCCGATCGACCACGCCGCGCGCGTCGCGCCCCTTGAGCACGAAAGTGTTGCCATGCTGAAGCTTCGACAGGACCCAAGCTTCTCGGAACTGTGCCGGCGTCTGGTAGTGATTCGGCGACCGCAGCACCGGCGAGTACGCGGTATTCACGGTTTCCTGCCAAAGACCATTGCTGTCGCGACGCTTCAGGCGGAAGGGCAGCTTGCCGATATCAGTCGAGATGCGATTGAGGCATGCGTAGAGCGTCGGGTAGCACAACACCGTTTCCCGGCGCTCCTCGATGTTGCGCTGCCAGGCGCCGGCGAAGGGTTCGAGGATGCGGAACCAGCCGCCACTCCCGCCAGCGGGTACTGGCGTGAGCGTGGATGCCACGGGAGCGCGCTTGAAGACGGACAGGAGGCGCTCAGCTATACGCATCGATCACCCCCCTGATCTTTCCGGCGACGAATTCCGCGGCCAAGCGCTCGAGCCTCAGTCTCTGCTCGATCACGTGTGACGCCTCGTGCACGATGCGCTGCCGGCGCGCGTCGCTCCATTCCTCGATGCCGAGCTCGAGCGGCACCCACGCCTCGCGGCCGCTCAGTAGGAAGCTGACGGACACGCAGATGATGGTATCGCCCTGGATGAGATACGCGTCGACCTGGTGCTGATCGCCGACTTCCTCGCGGAAGATGCGCGATGTCTGCTCAGAGAGCGCGAGCAGCGCCTCCTGGTAAGCCGTCCCGATTTTGCGCTTGGCGCTCATGCTCAGCCCTCCGCATCGGTCACGACGACCATGTCGGCGTCGGCTGCGGCTTCGATGTGGAACATGCGCTCGGCGAGCAGGCCGACGCTGTTCGTCTGGAACAGGCTAACCAGCTGCGAGGGCCCGACGGGGTTGTCGCGCATGTCGACGGAGGCGTGGCCGCTGCTCCGCACCTGCATGCCGCCGTCGAGCATCGCAATTCGCGATGCCGGGATGACGCGTAGCCCGGTGAGGTCGTCGACCGCGACGACTTCCACGCCCGGAACGAACGTGCCACCGCGCACCCCCATGCCGCCGCGATTCTCAATGCGCGTCGCCAGGTCGATCGCTGCAGCTGTGCCGGCAGCGACCACGTAACCGTTCGAGGGGGCGGCTGCCTTCAGGCCTGCGCGCAGGTCGGCGAGCGCGTCGCCGGTGCCGACGATCTCGATGTTGTTCGTGTCGGTGAGTGAATTCAGAACCGCCTGGTTGACGCCGCGATTGATGCTCTCGCGCAGCTCGCGTTCGAACATCGGTTGCGCAACTGCCGCCAGTTCCTTGGTCAGCACGACGATGGCCGCGGTCTTGAGTAGTTCGACCGGTGCGAGGTCTAGCACCAGGTTCCGAACGATCTTTGGCTGGCCTTCGGCGATCACGTCGGCACTGAATCCACTCGCCACAAGGCCGTTCCGCAATCTCGGGATCGCACGTGCATATCGCGCGATCTGCTCCAGGAGCGATCCCTCAGCGATCGATGCGAGGTAGCTCGCCACGAGCGCTGCCGCGTCCGGTCCATCCCAGAATTCATCGCCAATGGAATGGGCCACGGCCTTTTGCACCAGCTCGTTCGGGTGCTTCTGCAGGGCGCGCAGCACGTTGTCCGGCTTCTCGGCGCGAAGGGTGGCGTAGGCGAGATCGCAGAAGGCCTTGGCGCGCGCAGTGTGCCCGGCATTGCGTGAGTTCGAGATCGCGACGTCCAAGGCGCTATACGCTCGGACGACTGCTGCCTGTTCCAGGGCATCCATTCGAAGTTCCTCGTTGGGGATGTGCCGTCATCACGACGGGATGGGGCGAGTGAATCACACTCGTCGAAAATCAATCATCCGCGTGCGATTTTCCGAAGCCGGTCGATCTGCGCCGGCAGTTCCGGCGGAAGCTGCGGAACCGCCGCGCACCGCGCACGGAGGTGATCGAGCAGCGCATTGGCGCCCACGAACCACGTCGCCGCCAGGATCTCCCCCAGCTTCCGCTTGTCGATGCCCTGCGCCTGGCGATACGCGTCATCGATGGCAGCGGCGAGCAATCGCGGGACGTCGCCAGCGAGCTCCAGCAGCACCTGATCGCGCTGATCGGCCGCGCGCCACGTCCGCACCGCTTCCGGGTCGACCAGCACCGCGTGCCCGCGGCCGCGCTGGCCACGTGATGCGACCGGGCAACCCTCCCGCATCCAGCGGCGAAGCGTTCCCGGGCGAATACCCAGTGCGCGCGCGGCGGCGGCGATCGGAAGGGCATCCGTCATGGAGACCTGCCCGAAGCCCCTTCGAAGGGGTGAAACCGGACATTCGTCGAACGATCGTCGAGGTGTCCCCGAGCATCGCCCGAAGGGTTGGGCAAAGCCTTCGCGGAAGCCTTCGGGGAAGCATTGGTGAAGCGATCAGGCAGCATCGTCGAATTCCTCTCGCTGACGCTCTTCGCTGTTCGGAGAATTCGAAGCCGGCGAAGCCGAAGAGAGTTCAGAAGAGAGTTCAAAAGCGAGTTCGTGGCCTGCCCGCATACCCAGATGAGGCCTGTCTGCATACCCAGATGACGACCTGCCTGCATCCCCAGATGGCGTTCTGCGCTTCGAGGAATCTGGTCCTGCCCGCATACCCAGTGCTGGGGTTGCTGGCATACCCAGATCGCGACGTGTCTGCTCCATCATCCGGACCAATTTTCGGCTCGGCACCTTGGGTGATTCGAGGATCTCGTAGCGATTCGCGATGCGCTGTCCTGGCCTGATCACGGCGATGTAGCGCAGCTCCTCCAAACGCCGCAGGCTGGCTTTGACGTTGCTCATGGCGAGGTTCGCGATCGCACCGATTCGCGTCGCCCCGGGCCAGCTCTCGCCAGTCCGAAAGTTCAGGTGCTGCAACAGCACGACGTACACGGCGACGTCGCCGCGGCTCAGCCGCCAGTCGAATGCTGCTGCGCGGATCGCGTGCAGCTCGTCGACGGCTGTCGGGCGTTCATCGGGCACCGGCGTCACCTTCCCCGCGCAGCGCAGCGTGGAGGCTACGCACGGTCGCCTGCGCGCCGTGCAGGCAGACCATCAGTCGATCGCAGCCATCGGGCGTCGGGCGCGCTGAGAGCTCGCACAGCATCGAGTGCAGGCTGTCGGCGGCGTCGGGCAGTGTTCGCCGCAGCTGCTCGACGCTGGGTTGCGCGTGCAGCCGCGCGTGCTGTTCGGCCCGGGTCAAAGGACACGCTCCTCGGCCGTGGCCTCCAGAGCCTTGCGGAGACGCTCGCTTTCGTCGCCGATGCGCGTGAACTCTTCGGTTGCTTCGACAATGTGCTTTGCGAGGCGCGTGCACGATTCTTCAGACGCCGCCAGCGCCTCTTCCATGATCTTGCGCAAGCGCGGCTTACGCGCGTTCTCGCGCAGCTGCTCGTCGGTGTATTTGTCCAGCATGTCGGTCTCCTGGCAGCGCCTCAGCGGCGGGGCACGGTGTTGGGGTGGATGCGGACGATGCGCTCCGCGGGGAACTTGATCACGTTGGCGGCGAGTGTCAGCCGGCGATGCTGTTTCGACGGGGCTCGCTGTAATTCCAGCCTGGCTTTGCGAAGAAGCTCGCGCAGCACCGGGTCGGTTTCGACGAACAGGGAGAGGCGATCCATTTCCGCATCGTGGTTGCGGTCGTCGTTCATCTCAGCGCCCCCGCTTAGCTTCGTCGATCGCGACCTCGCCATCGATGCTCGCCGCACCGATCAGATCGCTGATCGCGTGGAAGTAGTAGCTCTGCAGCGATTCGCACATCATCGAGAAGCGATCGCGCGTGTGCGCATCCTTCAGCATCTCGACGAGAGCACTGGCCTGATGGAGGCGCATCGAAAGACGATCACGAGCTTCCATGTGCGCTTCGAGCGGCCCGTCGACGTATCCGTTGAGCTGGTGATGATCCTTGACCTGGCACATCACTTCGTCGAAGTGCGGATCGTAGGAATTCCCCGACATTGCGTCGTGGTCGTGGCTGATGCCGCCTTGCGCGGGGTGGTGTACGCTGTAGTCCGTCATGGTCGACTCTCCAGAAGTCGGTCGTGGTCCAGACGGGTCGAGTCGCTGCCAGGCGCTCGGCCCGTCGCTTTTTCAGGCGACGGCGCGGCTGTCTGCCGTTTCGACGACGCGCGCGTTGATGAAGGCGTCGAGATCCGGGGCGCGGTAGAAGATCCGGCCCCCCAACTTCACGTATCGAGGGCCTCGGCCCTCGCTTCGCATGCGCGCCAGCGTCTGTTCCGAGATGCCGAGGTATTCGGCCGCGTCCGCGCCGCGCATCCGCTCCGCATGGGCTCGGGCCAGGCTCGCTCCGGTGGGTGCCATTTCTTCCTCCAAGTGTCCGTAGTTACACCGCAGCTCGCGGTGTGCCCATAGACTTACACCCGCATTCGTTGCTTGTCAACACACCGTGTAGCTATGATGAGCCATGTCCAGAGATATCAATCCATTCGGCCTGCGGATGCAGCCGGAACTTCGCGCTGCCCTTGAGGCGGCTGCGGCCACCGGCGGTCGCTCCCTGAACTCAGAGATCTCAGGGCGCCTTCAGCGCAGCTTGGAAGCAGAGAGTCAGCCGAATGCAAAACGGGAGCTCGCGCTAAAGGAACTTCGCGACGCCGCCGCGCTGGTGCTGAAGCTATGGGAACAGGGCGAGCGCACCCAAGCGGAAGACGCTCTTCTGCGCGAGGCAATGGACGATCTCGGTCTGTGGCATCGGCAGGTCGAAAAGCTCGAAGGGCTGCAGGAGGCCTTCGGCATCATCCAGCGTGCGGCCGAGGCGAACAGGAAGCCGAAATGACCACCTTCGCGAAGCTCACCCGCCCTGCGTTGCGATCGCTGAAGGCTGGCGAGGCGATCAGCGAGCACGGCATCACGTTCACCAGGCTCGCCAACGGCGACGGCCGGTGGTCGGTCAACGTCATGGCGAACCGAAAGCGCCATCACCGCATCGTCGGCACCGAGTCGGAGGGCTTCACCCGCACGCAGGCCGAGGAGATGGTCGCCAGCATCAAGGCGAGCAAGCGCGAGCGCGCGCACGGCATCCGGAAGTCGAAGGCGGTGACGTTCCGCGAGGCCGGGAAGCTCTACCTCGAGCACCTGGAGGCCACCGGCGGCAAGGACGTCGCCAAGAAGCGCCAGCGGCTGACGCTGCATCTGTACCCGCATCTGGGCGGCCTGCAGCTGTCCGCGCTTACGCAGACCGATCTGCGGCGCTACAGCGCGGCGCGCGCGGCCGAGAAGGCCTCACCGGCCACCATCAATCGCGAGCTGGCCGTGGTGAGCCACCTGCTCGGCCTGGCCGCTGATCCGGACGAGTTGGCGCTGCTGGCGTCGCCGCCGTTCCGCATTCAGCGCATGAAAGAACCCGAGTCGAAGCCGGTGTATCTCCGGCCGCGCGAGGCCCAGGCACTGATCCGCGCCGCGATGGAGGATCCGAACGAGCACGTGCTGGCGTTCTGCATGGTCGGCCTGCACACCGGCATGCGGTACGAATCGATCCTGCGCATCCGCTGCGACGAGGTCGACACCGAACGCCGGATCATCTGGGTCGACAAGGACAAAGCCGGCGAGCGTCAGCAGCCGGTGACGCGCGAGCTGTCGGAGTTCCTGGAGACGTACCTGGAAGGCGTGGACGGCGACTGGCTGTTCCCGTCAGCGCGCAGCAAGAGCGGGCGCGCGGCGAACGTGTACAAGGCCTTCCGTCGCGTCGTAGCGGCCGCAGGGCTGCGCGGAGGCGTCACGCCGCACAAGCTGCGCCATACGATGGCGACGAACGCAGCGCACGCCGGCGTCGATCCTGCGACGCTGCAGGCGATGGGCGGGTGGAAGTCGCGCCGCATGGTCGAGAAGTACACGCACGCCGGCGCGATGCAGGACGCGATGGACAAGCTCGAAACGGCGTACGCGGCGAAGCCAGCGAAGCGCGCGCGCCGGCGCAGAGTTACACAAGGATTGCAACGCACCGGCGCTAAGGCATAGCGGGATCAATGCGTTACGCCGCAGCGTGGCGGGATTGAAAATCCCCGTGTCGGGGGTTCGATTCCCTCCCCGGCCACCATGATCAAAACTAAGCCCAGTAAGGCTCTCAAGTCTTACTGGGCTTTTTGTTGGCGCGGCCTAAGAAACTCTTGGGTAACACAGGGGTAACAGCGGGTACTCGCGCCCCTCCTTCACCCCTTTTCACGACTCGACCTTCTCGGGCTAGTGTCGCCTCGCCCACGCATCTGCGCCATGCCGGCGCAGGAGAGTCCAGCGGGCCAGTGGAGTTCAAGATGCCTGGAAGCGCGAAGCTGATCGGTCTAACTTTCGCCCTAGCTCTCACCGCGTGCGGTGGTCTCGAAACCAAGTCATCCCTCGTCAGCGTCGGCGACGACAAACACGAGGTGCTTGCCGCAATGGGTGCCCCCGATGATCGCCAGCTGAAAAGCGATCAGGAGGCGTGGCAGTACTGCCAGACGCGGGCTTCGGCTACCACGACTACAGGGTCGTCTGGTTCGCCGCGGGCCGAGTTACTGGAGTTACCTCATACAAGGCGACAGGGTCCGAAGCCGTTGGGAAGTCATGCATGGCTGCCATGCGCCAAATTGATTGGGTCAGCGCGCCGGATGTCACTGTTGAGGTGCGAGATCGCTAATCATCGAACTGCTCCAAGACCGCCCGCCACTGATAAGCCTTGTTCTCAATTCGCATGACCGCTTCTGATTCATTGATTTAATTCAGTGGGACTCACTGCGAACGTGGTGGGTACGCTCGACAACAGTGGCGGCCTGATGGTCGCTAGCGGTGACGTGACGGCCACGGCCGGCGCGCTGTTGAATCGGGACACCGCCGCAATCTGGCGAGATCCGGGCTCGATTGATACGCCTTGTTAGCAATGGTGCCGTGCGGCCCAGCGTGCGAACACGCCTGTCCACATGCGTCCACTTTGCTGCGTGGGAACGGTCGCGGCCAGTTGGTGGGCTCCTGCTGCGATCCGCCCGCTTCAGCTCGGCCAAACCGCACCTAATCGACCGTAATGCTAATGTCCGCTTTCGACCCAAAGCGGACATTGCCTGACGCCGCGGCTCGATTAGAGACAAGCCAAAGAGGGTGTCGTGATCTCATTACTCAGCAAGCTCTTTCGCAGGTCCGACGAGGATGCCTCCTCGCACGGCCAAGTAGATCAGCCCGCCAACAGTCCGCTTGAAATCCTCGTTCCTCAGGGGGCGGAACTGGCCGCGGCACCGAGCTTGGCTGGCAAGGTCATGTCGTACTTCGTTGCGTCAAGCGCCGACATAAACACCCTTGAGTACTCCGCAGATGCCGGCCGCTTTGAAGCGAGCGATGAGGCGCTGAAGCAGTTCCTGACCCTCGTTGCTGGGGCTAAACAATCCGACAACCTGCTCTCGCAGTGCGCCTCCGTCTTCTACGAGCCGCGAATTGCTGGTTCCGTCGGCGATCTTGCATGCATACAGCAGAGCACGCTCTACTGCTTTGCGGTCTTTGAAATGTCCCCCTATCCAACGCTCAAATGGGAAATCCACCGCTGGTCCCGCCCTGTCCAGCTGGCGCCATGACGTCCGCTCCTGGCCGATAGCGGTCGCTGGGTCGGGCTGGTCCAGGGCTGCGATGCTAATTTTCAACCAAACCTAAAGCGGCCGTGAGGTGGGGACATGCCGAAGGCGGTATCGCTTCTATTGCTGGGCGTGGCCTTCGCCTGCGGCGGCTGTGCGCAGACCCGCGAGCCCGTGTGCATGGCTCCGGGTCATATCGACGATGGCAGCTGCGCGACCGCGATACTGAACATCCTCGCGTCGCCGGAATCCTACGAGGGAAAGACGGTTTCCGTGCTCGGGTTCGTCGAGGTCGTCCCTGGAGGCGATGGTGAAGCGATTTTCCTCTATCCCTCACGCGATGCCCGAGCGTTGCAGGCGACGACGACCGCAGTTCAAGTACGGGCCGAAGGGCGTCAACTCGAACTGATTCGTGGGCGCCATCGGGTCGGAGCCCCCGCGCATGCCACGGGTGTATTCACGCGTGCGACCTCGAATTCGGGGATGCTCGGCGAAATCCGGGTCCGGAGCGAATGACCGCTTCTGGCCGATAGCGGACATTGATGCGGCGCGGGGCGATTGCTTCGGGTGGAACGCAAGCTCGAGGGCGATTCACGCTAACGGACGTGCGGTAGTCCGTCCCAGCCGGCGCGGACAATCGCACGCACATCGAGCCAGTCGAGTTGTTTCGCATGGGCGCTGGCTTGCCATCCGAGTAGCAAATGAGGCTCTGCCTCATCCCAATCCAAGTGCGGTAGTTGAGCGCGCGCAACTTTACCGAGCGTCTCAGCGTATGAGCGCTCAACGTCCGAGACGGTGACCACGGTGCACCTCCGCCCTGCTGAGGTCGCCCGATTGTGGCCCCGTGATGCGTCGGAAATCCGTGTGTCCACCGGTGGACCCGACAAGCGGCGATTCTGCTAACGTCCGCTTTCGACCCGAAGCGGACGCTGGTATGACGCTGGAATCCATTGAGCACCGCCTTCTCGGTAAGTCTTATTGGCGTTTCGCCGTTGATGAGTCGTTCGAGTTCAGATTTGATGACTTTGTTCTCTCAGCGCGAGAGATGGTCTCGCCAGACGAAGGGCTTCTCTGCGAAAACTCACGTCTGGTGGCGTACGCCCGGTCGCGCGGAAGCGCGAATCCGGAACTAGCCGTCAAGAGCGCTGTGATTTCGACCTGTCTTGGCGTCCCCATTGCTGCCGTCGGCGTGCTCGGTGACTCCTCACTGCAGCTCACCTTCGTCAACGGTGTGGCCATGCGCCTTCCCACAGACACGCCTATCGTCGACTGGCACTGGGCAATTACCGACGAGGGCGGAGACCCGTACTTGAGCTGCCATGTCGCTTGCTTTGCATCGGGCGAGATTCAGGGGCGCACGTCCGATGAGTCGAGCTGAGCTACGCCGGACTCGCCTTCGGAGGGCGCGAATGTCCGCTTCTGGCCGATAGCGGACATCCGTAGGGCAGGCCCTAACGGGCCGGGCGTTATATTTGGGCGGCCACCTTCGTGGACCCGCCAATGTGCTACTCCGCCCAGATTTGGGCCGACTACAAGAAGTTCACCCGCCAGTTCGGGGCCATCCTGAGCGTCGGCGAGTTCACCCGGATCTTCTGGGAGCGCCGCGAGGGCGGTAGCCCCAAGATCCCCAAGGCCATTGAGCTGGCTTTTGCCGAGCCGCGGGACGAGTTCGAGGCCCAGGTGAAGCAGATGATTGACGAGGCGCGAGAGGCCGAGCTAGGCCGCATCGAAGAGCGCGTAGCCATCCAGCAGGAGAAGATCGCCGAGGCTGAGGTCGCCCTACAGAAGCGGGTCACCAAGAAGTCCCAGGAAATCATCCGGGTCGCAAGCAACCGAATCGCGGCGGAACGCCTTAAGGCCGATAAGCTCCGGCGCACCGAGCCCGCGGAGGATGATGACCGCATTTGGCCGGGCGACTACACGCTGGTGATGGTCGTTGAGGATGGCCGCAAGGTCATCAAGCCCATGCGCTACCAGTGCCGCCTGCCCGGCTGGACGGTCGCCGACGAGAAGGCCAAGCCAGGCACCTACAACGCTCGCCGAGATAGCCTGCGGAGCGTCTGGAAGCGCCTTTACGGCTACAACCACGGAATCATGGTCGCGACGCACTTCTACGAGAGCGTGGCTCGCCATGACTACGAGCAGCGCGCGCTGACCGATGGCGAGCGGCCAAAGAGCATGGAACTGGAGTTCACCCCGCAAACCGGCGAGCCGCTCTACATCCCCGTGCTTTGGTACGCCTGGACGGACGGCGTCGAGGAGCTACTGTCCTGCGCCGCGATCACGGACAACCCAGAGCCCGAGGTGGCGATGACGGGCCACGATCGGACGATCATCAACATTAAGCCGGAGCATGTGGATGCCTGGCTTAGCCCCGACCCGAATAACCTCGCTGCTATGGACGAGATTCTTGAGGATAAGCAGCATCCGTACTACGAGCACCGGGTCGCTGCATAATCCGCACCAACAAGGGGATGGGAAGGGATATGCAGAGGGGAAACACTCGCACAAGGCCAAACAGGGCTCTGGAACGACCCGTACAAGCTGCCCCTCCTACGGCGCCATCGCCCTCCACGTCGAAGGTACTGACATATGCGCCGATCGTCATCGGCTTCGTAAGTGTCGCTGGCGTCCTGTGGGGGCTGTACGAAACACATAAGCTCAACGCTTCAACGATCGCCGCTGCCGATGTCACAACAAGGCATGCCGAGGCAGAGATCAAAGCCCTTCGTTCTGAAGTGGACCAAATCCCCCAAAAACTGGCAGAGCGGCAGGCTGCGCTTGATCAGGCTCGTGCCTCGACTGCGCTCGCGAAAGGCCAGCTCGCCAGCATCAACGATCCTATCGCGCGCGCGAGCGAAAGGGCCGCGTTAGAGAGGCTGAATCTGGAGCGCGATATTGCAGATGACGGCGTGATGGTAGCAATGCTCCCTAGCGTTTCATTTCAAAGCGGTGGCGATGTCCTCTGGAGGGACCACAGTATCGAGATCCCTCAGATGTGGACTAATTCCGGAAAGCGCCCCTTGCACGCACGCGTCAGTGTTGAGGTAACCATTTCCTCTTCGGTCATGGCCCCCGTTCCAACTAAGGGTGAGTGGTCAGTGGACGTCTGCAGCGCCGGGCTCGTCGCGCCCGGCGAACCGATGACGTGCTCAATCACCTTGAAGTCCGCCAAGTCCCTGGCAAACGTCGACCGAATCAGCGCCGAGTACGTAGTTTTGGCAGAGACCTATACCAAAGCGGGCGGCCCGGTCATCGACCGTTTGAGGAAGCGATATGGAAGCGGAGAACTAGAGAAGCTTCTTTCGAGAGACTTCACTAGGGTCGTAACCGTGGAGCGGTGACCATCACTCAATGCTGCCTGTGCTCCTCGGGCACATACCCCAGATCAATCAGGATGTCCATGATGCGGATGCTGGCATCGTCGAGGCAGTCATCGTTCGCCGCTTCCCGGACCGCATCGGCTAGATCTGCGAATCGCGGAAAGAACTGATCTTCTTCAGGGAACCGCGCCTTCAGGTCGTCTGCACACAGGCGGAGCTGGTGAAGCCGAAGCTCAATCTCGGGCCACGGGAATTTGGTCGTCATCGGAAGCTCCAGGTCAGCGGCGCGAGCGGCGCCTGCGCGGGTGAGTGGTGGAGATGGTCTGCCGTCTGCTCACCATCAGGTGGGCGAACGGATCTCCCATATCCCTAACGGTCTCGCGAATGCGCGCCTCCCACTTCACGACCCATGCGGTCATGTAGCGGACCGCCTGCTCCTCGGTGTCCAGAAACACATACCGGGGCAACCCTGACGGGTTGATGCAGATGCGCCACGGTGGGCTGGGGTCGTAGTTGGCAGGGGTAGCCGTCGCGACCACTCTATCGCCCAGGTAGAGGCCGGGACCGCCAATGTAGTGCTCGAAGTGGAAGCCGTCGGGAAGCATGGCGCCATCGTACGGACGCGCGTCGCATGGGCCGAGATCATTAGGTCGCCGGCCGAGTCGGCGGGGGCGCGATAGGCGCCCCCGCCCTGCAAGTCACTCTGCAGTCATCTCGATCTCGCTCACGAATGTCCAGTAGCCCCCCGTTGGCATTCGCAGCTCAACAAATCTGCAGCTCGCCCCCAGAGGCTGCCTATTGCCCAGCACATATTCCTGGGTGGTCACACTTGAAAGATCCGCCTGAGTGAATGGCGCAGCCATATCACCGACTTTCGTCATAGACGCGACGGTCTCGCCGCAGTAGATCTCTCCCGAAGTTGGTGTCCGGATGGACCAAGCCGGGTTGGTCAATGTGTGTACGCCCACCCAGTCAAGGCGCCGGCTAGCGTTGAAGTCCACGCGGAACGTCGCCACGCCATTGACACCTTGCGTTCCCACCCAGCCCGGATCCTGCGGGTTCTGTGGATCGGCGGTGAACCGATCGAACATTTCCTTTCCGGCGGTGTCTGGGTACTGAGTGCTCAAGGGCGAAACCCACGTGTAAGCGGAGTATCCCGACGCCGGGATCCACTGGGCGCCGCCGATGCCGTAGAGGGCGCGGTATGTCGCTTGCAGCCGCGCCGCCTCCCAGTGCCCGTACTGCGGCCCGATCACTTCGGACATATGCCATTGATGAAGCCAGGACACCCTCTTTGCTGCGTGCCGAGTCTCCCAGAGCTGCTGATTGATGCGAATCGCCGAAGCTGCGCGATAGCCGCCGCCCACAGCAAATGGCGCCCCATAGTTGAACACCTCTACATCGGCCCATAGACCACTCCCGAGCGTAGTCGCCAGTGCACCGAAGTACTGGTCCACCGTCGATCCGGCCCGCACCCACGGATAGAGTTTGGTCGTCGCAAAGGATCCGATGCCGTCTTGCCACGCTTGGATATCAACGCCGGTTTGGGCGCGGAAGCTTGCCGCTGTACTCGCTAGGGACGCTGGTGACGGCAGTGACGCCCCGCTGAAATGCGGAGCAACCATCACCGGCTTTCCCGGCGTCAAGGCCTTCAGGGCAGACGTTACCTGACGATAGTATTCGCACACGCCCGACGACAGCATGCCCGGCTCGTCAGAGATGTACCATCCCGCGAAGGCCGGGTGCCCGCCGTAACTTGATGCCAAGAACGAAAGGTTTTGCTGAATGTCATCGATCACGCCGTGAGTGTTCCACGGTTCATAGAACTGAGGGCATCCGGTACTCAGGGTGGTGCCCACATAGACCTTGATGCCACGCGCCTGCGCTGCGTCTAGGACACTCTGGAGCTTGCCAGGAAAGCCGGCGATCCACTCGCGCTGGCTAGCGTAGTAGCCGCAACCCTGATTCGGGCTCGTAACGCGCGTCTGCGAAATAATAATCGTGTCGTTGCCTAAGTCCTTCAGCTCGTCCAGCAGAAGTGGCAGTTGCGCTGCCGTGACGACTTCATCGTTTACGCCGTACCCGAAATGGACGAACGATCCGGACAATGTGCCAGAAGATTGGGCTTGGACATTTCCACTCAAGCACAGTGAAGCGATCACCGCGGCAAGTGCAACGCAAAGCTTGCTATCCATGTGTTCTCCTTCCACGCTCCCCAGCAGCGCAGGCACACAACTACTGGGAAGCTCCATTGTGTCTGACGCGTGCCTGCAAACACACGCTATCAGTTACTTGGCTGGGAATTCGGGCTTCGGTCACCGGATCTGGAATGTGCCGCTCACGCTGGGAGAGCAAGCATGAAAACTAGGCTTAATCGCAGTCCAGCCCAGACGCCGACTACCCCTCTTCGTCTGGTTGCTCCAGCACGAGCATCCCATCCCGCTCGCCGAGGCTACGCAGCCGGTTCCTTCGCCCACAATCGGGGCACATGAAGTGCAGCCCGAAGCTATCGATGTTCGCCTCGGCTTCGCCGGCCTCGAACTCGGTTCCGCAGCGGATGCACATCCACATGGCCTGATCTACTCCTTGCGCGACGTGCCCGCTTTAGGCGCCGGCTTGATGAGAGCATCCCAGTTGGGAGTGAACTTCGGCTTGATCCGCTTCTGAGCTCCCTTCAGGACAGCCACTCGTTCGACCAAAGGGCGACCCACAGCGTTAGGCCGAAAAGGCACTCCCATAACTGCAAGCGCCCGACACTGGGCAGACCATCGCTTTCGCGCGGTCAATTCCTCCACTTCGTCAGGCGTCAGCCATGTATCAGACATCCGCGCCCCTCTTCTTGCGTGGCTTGTACGGTCTCAAGCGGACTGCAGACAGGCGTGGGTCCGCTGGGGGAGCTGAGGGGACAAGCTGCGCGCGCGACCAAGGGCGTGAATGCAGGCACCGATCTATTGCGTCTCGGAAGTACACCTTACGCCCGCCAGAGTTGTATGCGTGCAACCCCATCTTGCGGAACGCCCATAACGAACACCGGCAGTAGTCCGCGGCTTCTGACTCGGTGAGCCAGCTGTGGAATCCCTGGTCCTTGCTTTCATTCATCGCTGCTTGCCCGCGCGATGGGTATTCCGATACTCCACCACCTCTCCAGCGCGCCACGTAGCTGGCTTGAAGGTAAGCCGATCGGGAAACCCGGGGCGACATGCGACCCTTTGCAGAAAGTGGTCTTTAGACACTCCCCAGAGCTCGGCGCACTCTTCGGCGGATAGGGCGAGCTCGGTCCAAGGCACCTTTTCGGCAACGGCCATCACTCCGGCGTCCTCTGGAAACGCTGCACAGGGAGTATACCTAGGCTAGAAGCTGCCGCTTGCAGCTTTCTCGGCAGCTTCAATGGCTGCATCTGCAGCAGCTTCCGCCGCATCTGCAGCAGCGCGCTTCTTCTCGGCCTCGACGGCAGCGGTGTTAGCCATAACCGCACAGACAGCATTCAAAAGAGCTTCATTCACAGTGCCTGGCGCAACTGGGTCAAGGGCCGGCACGTCCGTAGCCACGGAACCCACCACGGATCCGTCCTCGTCATGCCAGATGGCATTCAGGATGCCCACAGTTTCATTTGCGCAGTTGTAAGAATCTCTCTGAAGAAGCGTCTTATACCTCTTCCCAGCACTGTTTACCTCAGGGGAGCGCAGGACGATTTTTCGCCAAGCGGTGGCACCATCGGCTGTCCTGCGCATCGAATTGCCGTCAAGATAAATCGTTTCTGCACCATTGCCGGTAGTCGTCATCTCTACCCAGCGATCGTCCGTCGCAATCACGCTACTGCATGCAATGCACAACGCCACGCCCATGGCCCATCTTTTCATTCGTTTCAGCCCCCTCTCCCTGATCATTGAGTATCGATGAAGAACGCAGAGCGGCGTTACTTGGTGCCACCGGATTTCTTGCCGAAAGTTGACTCAACTCGTAAGGCCGTGATCCGGCTGCCTAAACTGCCGCAGGTTCGCCAGCGCTCTAGCCCGCCCTTCTGTCGTCCGCGGGCCGGTACTGCAGCCACCATGCCATCTACACCGCCGCTTGCCCGGTTCGCTCTTGCCGCGGCACGGATGACCGGCCTGGGTCCTGGCGCCGCACACCACGCGCTCCTGATTGGTCCTGTTCTGAGGACCGGGCGCCACCGAAGTCATTCGCGCGCGCATTGCGTCTCTTAATTCCGGCACTCGCTCCGAAGTCATGGGATCGATTTTCGATTCATTGTTTATTCCTGTCAGCTCGGCCCACTCAGCGATGATCGCGTCGATGACGCCGCTGTTCGTGTTGAGCGGATAGAACCGGCCGCGCTTTTCACCGATGGCAGCCATGGATTGGGGGCTCGGGTAGTAGTCGATCCGCGGATTGCTGGCACGCCTGGCGCGCTGGGATCGGTTGGCCCCGTAATGCCGCTCTGCCATGTCTATTTTCCTCTACTTTAGCCGTCCGACGTTTGGGGCGAGGCAGCCGAAACCGACCTGCCCCACTAGGGAAGGACAGACGAAATCGCCTGCCTCAAGCCTCAACCATCCAGTAGATCGTAGCCGCCGAACCGCTGGCACCCGCCGTATTGCGCACGGACACCTGGAACTGCGAGGAAGTCAGGCCGAACGCGCCGTAAGTCTGGGCGGCCACACTGCCGTTCACCCATACCTTTGTGGGCGTCACCGCCAATCCGTGGCTGATGACGCCGCCATCGGAGACGGATGCCGTAACGCCCGAGTTCGTGATCCCGCGCGAGACGACACCCGTGCCGGCGACGCTCTTGGCCGTGGTGAAGCCGCGGATGCGGTTGTCCATCACCGAGCCATTCGTGCAACTAGCTGTGGTTAGGATGCCGCAGGCCGAGCCCGACCCGAGAATCAGGTTGTCGTTAGCCAGGAAGTCGTCAACATCGGCGAATACAACCGCAGCGCTTCCCGTGAAGGCGCCTGGCGTCACGTTGATTACGTTGTTACCTGTGACCGCCACCTTCGATACCTTCGCCGCCGGCAAGCCCGCTACGATGAGCGCGCTCGTCATCGAGTAATAGCCAATGAAGATGTTCCCGTTCACGACGATATTCTCGAACGGAATGGTGCCGCTCCCGACGACGAGGTAGACCATCACTGCTGTGGCGTCTGGCCCTTGGTTGGCGTCAAAGCTATTGGCGTTAATGATGAACTGCGCGGTCGCCTGAGCGGTCGCCAGATTGGCGAAGATGGCGCGGTTCATCAGGACCTTGTTGTTCACAAAGCGCATGCCACCACCGCCGATCCAATGCAGACCGGTGGCGCTTAATGAGGAAGCGGTCGCATGGAAAGTGTTCCCGTCGATGCACTGGTCGCCCTGGTCATCGTGAATGGTGTTGTCCAGGCGGATTCCGAACCCGTTCGGCCGGATGTTCCAGAACACGCAGTCCGAGATTCGGAAGCTGGAGGCGCTGACCGCATCGACTCCGATGTACATATTCTCGAAGCGGACGTTATCGACCGTGCTGAACAGGTTTCCTACGCCAAGGGACGGCGAGGTTTCCGACAGGACAATGCCGGCACCGGCCGTGGCCGAGCCCTGATGGACGATGGCGAAGTCGCGGAAGGTCACCTCCGCCGTGGTGTCCACGACGAACACGTTGCTGGTGTTGCTGTTCGGGATGAAGACCGTGCCGCTATCGACCGAGGACACGAGGCCAGCACCGTCGCCGCAGATCACCATCGGCTCGGTGATCGTGAGCGGGTCTACCAGATACTTACGCTTCGGGACGTACAGCTCGCGCTTCACCGCCGCGGCAATGGCCTTCTGAAAGGCCGCGGTGTCGTTCGTGACACCGTCGCCCACCGCGCCGAAGTCCAGCACGCTGATGCGCTCGCGCATCTTGTCCTGCGAGGACCGGGTAACCGCGCCCGTACCCTCTTGCAGGAAAGTCACCGCGTTGGCGTCGCCAGCATCGGCGATCACGTCCTCGCGGGTCCAGATCGTCACGTCCTGGTCGGTCTTCAGGACGTAGTCGTAAACCACCCCCGGAGACAGGTAGATGATCGCCTCGCCGCGTGCGTCCAAGATGATCGGGTTCGCGTTGGCGACCGACCCGGCCCGGTTCGTGTACGTGGCGCGTGGCGTGGTCGTATTGGCAGCGTACGTGTACAGGCGATAAGACGCCGCCGGGTTACCCGCGTTGTCGAGGAACTGCTGCTTAGCGTTTGGTGAAAGGATTGCGGTCGGCATCCTTGCCGTCTCCTAGAAAGTCAAAACCCCCGATGGCCGAGGGTTAGTGGTAGGTTTCGTCCGTGAAGACCTATTTGCTTGCTGCCGCCACCTGGCCCATCGTCTGGGAGCTTTGGCAGTGGTATGAAAAGAACCGTGAGCGCATCCCGCGCTACGTCTTAGCGCTTGTCCTTCCGAGGCTTGCGCTCCTTGTTCACCTCGTTAGCCGCGGCGGGCGCAGCCGCTGGAGCGCCCGCTTGGAGCATGCGAGCGAGCGCTTGCGTGCTCTGCCCGCGCCCCTCTCGGAGCAGCAACTGAGATCCGCCTAGCAACTAGTGGTGCGCCGTAGAGAAGCCGCGGGAGCTACTAGGCCTAAGCCCCTTATGCCGCCCAGTCGTAATTTTGGAGCCATCCGGTATCGCGGGATGGCGCGCGAGGGTCGGAGGCCGGGGGGCGATCGCGATTCCCTACTTCCAATTCTATCAACTTGACCCCAGTTGGCCGTCCCGCTTCGAGCCTGTTCCACCAGGTAGTTTCCGCGAACGGTGAGAGGACAGTTCCGGCAGTCAGCGGCTTCTCGTCGTTGGCAGCAGCCTCCGCGAAGCGCAGCGCGCCTTCGACCAAACGTCGGCGATACATCTCATGCACCATCGCCTTCAAGCGCCGATAGCGGGCGGCGCGAATGCCCAACTGCGACGCGCGCTGATCGGCCGGGATACACGATGCGGGCATGTAGAGCTTCATGAGCCCGTCCACCACGCCGAACCGGATTGCGTCCGGCTTGTAGTGTTCGCCATGCGACGTACACCACGCCTGCGTGTACGCGAGACCGTAGCTCAGCACCGTCGCGAGATGCGCCTCCTGGCCGGCGTAGTACAGGCTCACCAGCGCGGGACGGATGTCGTGCGGCCCCTCGCTCATGAAAGCCAGGGCCGCGGGGCAGCGCGCGGGACGAATCCTCAAGAGATAGCCCCCCGCGTAACGTCACGCGTAACGCTGGTGTAACGGTTCGAGCGTGACACGATGCGATCGCATGCCAAACGCATGCCGAACACATGCCAGTGGCATAGGGTGTTCCCATGCAGATCAGAGATATAGGTCGAGCATTGCTGTATGCATCTGCGCGCAATTGCTAGCAGAGTGCTAGCACCGTGGCAGCACAGGACGCGTCCGCACGCGTCGAGCACGCGTCGATTTGCTCGAAGCCCCTTAGAAGCCCCTTCCAAGCCCCCTTGATGTCCCCTTCCCCTACAAGGATCGGAAGCAAAGAGAAGCGCGCAAGAGCACGCAAGGGCTCCGCCCTTGGTAGATATAGAAAGGAGGCCTGTTATGGGGCCACCAAAAGTGCCGAAAAGAGGCTGATAGGCCCTGTGGTGGGGCCAATAGAAGGCGAACGGCATTAGCGCTTGCCCTCTGGTGGGGCCACTTTGGCCCCGTCATGGGGCAAGGGAGAGCGCAACTCCCATAGGCGCGAGGCCTTGTGTTCGGGCGAATACATGATGTCCTTGCCGACATCATCGATCGCTTCCCAGGTGATCGCGTACAGGTTGCAACGGTGGCGACCGCCATGACGAGTGACCACGGCAAAGCCTGCCTCGACGGCCTCTTCCGCGGCGCGGTCACGCGTCCCGCCACTCTTCCAACCACGCTTCCTCGCCTGGCCGCGGGTGAACGAGAGATCTCCGTTGTTGGAGCCGTCATACGACGACGCTAAAGCGAGCAGGAACTTCACCGCGTTCCCGGAGAGCGCGTCCCACTGTTCGGACTTGATGACGTAGTGCGGCATGCGCAGGAACGTGTGTTCCGTCCTGCGGCCGTGCTGGCGCTGCCGGCGTCGCTGGTCCTTCTTCGTCTGCATGTCGCCCCCCGGCGCTTAGCGGCCTTCCGGCGGACTGCCTCGCAGCAGTCCAGCGCGGAGCCGTTCGACATGCGCCGAGACATCGCGGAGCGCTGCCAGCATCTGGTCGCAGCGATCGCGGTTGATGTCGCGGGAGAGGTCCGTTAGCTGGCCGTGCGTACGATCAGCCAACTCGGAGAGTGTCTGGCGCTGTTCGAGGCGGACCATTAGCCCACCTCCTTCGGCACGCGACGTGCGCGCGGACGACGGCCACGACGCGCTGCCGGCTTACGGGCATGACCGCGGCCGACGTTCTTCCAGGTCTTGCCGTCGCGCGCTGCACGAATGGTGGCGGGATCAACTCCAAGGCGGCGGGCCCACTCCGAGGGACCGATCTGACCCGACGTGCGACGGATCTCGATCACATCCGCCTCAGTGAGCTTGCTGCTGGTCTTCTGCTCACCGATGGGAGTCAGGCCGTTGGCGATCGCACGGGTGTAGTTCTCAATCGGCGTCACCGCGTCCAGATTGCAGATGCGGTTGTCGGCCTTCTGCCCGTTCAAGTGGTCGATGTGGAAGCCGCGCGGGATCGGCCCGTAAACGGTCTCCCAGATGAGCCTGTGGGCGTATTGGTGATCGGCGCGGCTGTTGCGGCGGAGGCGGACATAACCGTCGCCGTGAACACTGCCGATCTTGGCCCCGAGACGGCCGTAGACCGTGCCGTTTTCCGGGTCGATCAAGAAGCGCGAGGGAACGTGCAAGATCACGCCTAGGATCCAGATCGGCGGCTTAGGGCGCAGGCCGAGCAGGAACCCGTTACCGGCCTTCCACTGGCGTTTGGTGAGGAGAGCGGACATTAGGTGCCCTCCTGCATGCCCTTGGGCTGCACGCGGCACTGCGCCTCGAACGCGTCCAAGTCGTGGGGGTGATATGCGACCCTCTTCCCCAGCTTCAGGAACACCGGACCGCATGCGCGGCGGCGCCAGTCCTGGAGCGTGCGGGGGGAGAGCCCAAGGCGGTCTGCTGCTTCGCGTTCCGACAGAGGGCGGCTGGGATTGTTTGTGCGCGAGTCCATGCGCTCCACCGTATCCAGCCCGCGTGCGGACTCTGTCCCATAACCGAGGCGGATATCGGCCCGGTTAGCGGACAAATCGAGGTTGAGTACGGAGGGGGTCACTTCCCACCCCCTTCCTGCCCGGCAAGCTTCCCAGGCAGCGCGCGAAGGCTGTCCACGAGGACGTAGCGCTTCGCACCGATTTTGAACGTCTCAAGGTGGCCGCTGGCCACAAGCTCAAACGCCACGGTCCGGCTGATGCCGTGTTTGGCGCACTCTTCAACAAGGGGCCCGAAGGCCGGTTCAACAGTCGTACGCACTTGCCGCTCCGTGGCCGCAGCGGTACGTGCGGCCCGGAACTTATGGTTATGTCAGTCCTCTGCCCGAAATAGAACGCGTGCGGGCAGACGTGCTACGTATGCGCGCATGCGCACTACTTGATGCTGGCGTCCCTGAACCAACCGGTGATCGTCCGGATTACCGCCTGATCATCCCCACTAAGGGGCTCGCCTGCGTCCTTTGCCATCGCTCGAACCTGCCCAGCTATCCGTCGAATGACCGGGGCCCTTGCACCAGCCGGATCAGCGCGCCGCTGCTCGAACGCCCACTCCTTGACCGAGTCCAGTCGCGACCAGCGCTTACGCCCGGCGGCCTCGTGGACGTTCCCAACATGCATCTCATACATCTTTCGCGCGAGCAGCGGCGAATGCATTTCGCCGAGTTCATTGAATGTCCCGTAGAGCGGGTACAGCACCGCACCCCATGGGTGCGTTGCCCGGATTCCCTTTTCCTGGACAAAGTGCATTCCACCGAACAGGTAGAAACCCTCCATCGCATTGAGCATGCTGCCGATAGCGCCCTCATATCGGTACTGCTCTCTGGCGGGCATTGCCCTGAGTACGTCCTTTCGACTGCGAATTTCCTCAGACAGCCTTTCAGCGGTAGCGAGCATCTCATTCGTCAGGCCGCCAGCCTGAAACGTTAGTTCGACTTCCATGAGTCGGGCCTCGTCAGGGGTGAGCGGCCGTCCCAGGAAGTCTGAAAGCGTTTTCTCGTACATCAGATCACCTCCAACTCTTGGGATCCCAACGCGACTTGTTTCCTCATGTTGCCTTTTGTTGCCTTGCGTTGACTGATGGATTTGTGGTTGGCCGACCGACCCGTCAAGGCCTGCTAGATCCTGCAAAGCGCCGTTAAGAAAAACGCGCGAACCGCTGCGAAGTCCAGCAAGGGGTCGCGAAGCCCTAGGCAGCGCTAGGGGGTGTCGGCCCAGATAGCCTGTCGAAGGCGAAGAACAGCGCATCCTCAGCAGTCTGGACACGCTGCCAGTCCACCCCGAGGCCTTCGAGCCAGCCCTTGACCGTAGAGCGCTTTTGCAGACGCGCCTCAAGGCCGGGGAGCTCGTAGCGCACCCTTTCTTGCAGAACCTCCCCCATGCGCCTGGCCTGCTCGCCGTGCCGTGCACTGGCCGGCACAACCTCGTCGGGGTCTCCTATCTCATCAACGGACCAGTCTCCCCCGCGCTGGCGCAGCCAAAGCCATTTTTTCCAGGCCGGGACGCTCTGGCCGACCGGGAAGGCGACCACCTCAGCACAAGGCCCCGTTCGCGTCTTCGGGCCCCGCTTCTTAGCCTTCGGAAACTGGATCAGTTGGGCAGTCATGAGGGTCGCTCCTCCGTAGCCCGGTTACGCGCCGTATGTGCGTCCGCGATCGCGCGAAAGCGAGGGTCGTTCTCAAGGAGCTCCACAAGCCGAGCGACGCTGGCATTGATCCGCTCTTGCCGACGCTGCGCAACCTGAGCGGGCGTGCGGTGTACGCGCTTCGAGGGGAACGAAAGAGCGAGGGCGGTCACGGTGCACCTCCCGCGGCACCCGCGCCGGCCAAGTCCGCCACCAGCGCCCGCAGCAGTGCCTGACTATCCGCACCGAGCTCGGTGAACAAGGCCAGGAAACCCGCTTCTTCCGCGGTAAGCGCGATCAGCGTGCCCATGCCGACCTCCCGATCAGGCTGGCCAGAAACTCCATGAAGGTGGGAGCGGACGCCGGCTTGGTGGCGGGCACAGCTGCGATCGCCTCCGCGTACCCTCGGACCCGGAGCTTGTCCCGGGTTGAAAGGTCCCTAAAGATCTGGAGAAGACGTTCCTCTTCCTGCCGGTTCGAGCTCGTCCAAACGGCCATGGCTGCCTCCTGCCCCTTCGGGCTACGGCCACCTTGTTCGGGGCCGTTTCTGCAATTACACTAATATCCCTTTTTTGCAATTGCACGAACTTTATGGCCCGACCACCATTACCCGATTCAGAACGACGCACGGAAGTCCTCCAACTCCGCCTCACGAAGGGCGAGCGCAAGGACTTAGATGACGGCGCGGAAGCGACCGGAGAGCAAGTTTCGGAGTTCATCCGGACTGCTGCGCTGGACAAAGCCAAGCGGGTCAAGAAGAGGCGACAGGAAGGCGTGGATTAAGGCAACCTAGGACGACACTTCGATAGGACGCGCCGTGGAAGCGATTCGTTGCCGATACTGCGGCTCGTGCATTCCAAAGATAGCCCGCGATTGCAATGCGTGCGGCCGTCGATTGGAGGGCGCTGTCGTCGAGCTCGAGGAGCCAGCGCAACCGCAGAAAGCTGAGATTGCCCCGACAAAGGAGAAACCCCTCCCGCCAAAGAGCGCCGAGCCCCCACGAAGCTTCGGTGATCGCGTCGGCACCTTTTTCATGTGGATCCTCGTTATCTCATTCGTCCTCGGAAATGTAGCCAGCTGCTTCGGCTTTGGCGGTAGCAGCGGTGGCTGCCGCTATGGCGAATGTGACGATCTGACGGATTATCCACCGGACTAAACGAGGGCGAAGATCGGTCGCCAGGCAAGGAGATGCTAATGCGCTTAAACGGATGGATGCGGCTCTGGATCGTCGTCGGCGTGCTATGGGCCATTCCCGTCGCGCTGCTCGGGTACGACTCGATACCTAAGCTCGACCAGATCAAAAACTCTTGGGTATATGCGGCGACCGACGAGATCGCCGCCCATGTAAGTGAGACGGAAGGCCAGTACATCTCTGGCTATCAGATACGCGAGGGACTTCGGGAGAAATATCCGACCGACGATCTTGCAATTGGTTGGCTTCAGCAGGTTGCCGCCAAGCCCCAGCTCAATCAGGCCCCGTATTCTTACCGGGTGGGCAAGGTCAATCAAACATTCCAGCAGCGCATCACAGCGCACCCTGCCGATGTGCGGGCGTACATGCTGAAGGCCTTCCTCCTCTGGTTGATTCCGCTTCTGGCCCTGCTCGCTCTCGGTTACGCGACCGGCTGGATCTGGCGCGGCTTTCGACCTCGGCGCAATCCCATCAACTGAATTTCTTGGACAAGCACCATGCATCGTGACCTCTATGACTCAATCCACTCGGCTTGCTGCCACATCGTAGTAACAGTGTCGGGAGAGAAGGTCAGCGAGGGATCGGGTTTTGCTTTCCTACCCAGTGGCGAGGTGCTCACCGCGGCCCACGTCGTCACGGGTCGGCTCCCAATCTTGGAAAAGGACTACCGAGATCCGAATCAAAAGGTCCTTTGTAAATTTCCAGGACGTCCCGAGCAGGAATACAACGTCGCCTTGTGCGGCGTAAACATCGAGATTAGCGGGGTCAAAGACCCCCTGCAAATTGATCTAGCTGTGCTGGTCCCAAAGGTTCCAGTAACTGGCGGAGTGCCCCACTTGCTCGCAAGTACGACCCCTCCTGCACTAGGCGAGCGTGTCTTCGCTGCTGGCTATTCCGACGAGCTAACCGCACCATTTGGAATCGATCGCTTCGTAACGGATGGCATAGCGGCGCTGAATCGCGCATGCGTGTCGAGCCATGATGGCTACTTAACCGATTTCGGTGGCCCAATCATCAAACAAGGATTCGTAGGGAACGTTACGCGAGGCATTGCAACCTATGGACCGGAGCGCAACGAGCTGCACGTCGAGCTCTTCTATATTGACAACGCCGTGCATTCCGGGGCCAGCGGAGGGCCTATTTGCAACGCTAAAGGGGACGCGGTAGGTCTAATTACAGAGCGATCGGTAACGTCAGCGTCCCAAGAGCGGGCGCCAGGCATCGTGGTTCCTTCAGGTTGCACGATTGGGATTGGACTTCAACCGCTTCGCGCATTCGCTAGCTAGCACATTCGTGTCACCGCCACGGGCCGAAGTAGGCAATGATTGCAACCACACGTCGGTACGGAACGAAGCCATGAAGACAATACTGCTTCCCGCGCTTTGGCTACTCGGGATCGGCGAAGCTTCGGCTGTGCCACCCGGTCACTATGTCGAGATCAAGAATGGTTTCGTTACTGGGCAAGACTATCTAGATATGGACGAGGCGCAGCGCGAGGCGTACGCAATTGGCGTGGTGGACGGCCTTCTACTGGCGCCCTTCCTGGCTCACGCTGCAAGCGCGGGTACCTGGCCGGCTCCATGCGTAACAGGGATGACCTCGCGCCAAGTCGCCGCGATGCTGGCAAACGAACTCCAGCGAAATCCTGGCGCGTGGCATCAATCCGCGCATACTTCGATGTACAAAGCTTTGTTAGCTGCGTGCCCGCGATAGCGCACTCAGGCACCGCTGGAACCTAGTCGCTTCATAGGCGCAACTTTCCCGCGGTTCGTCGAGCCAAGGACTCTTCGCTCTAGTCGTTCCAAGGGCGCCCGGAGTCGCTCCACATCGTCGGTCAGATAGCCGGCAGTTACGTCAGCGAGCTGGCTGTGGGCCGCAATCGCCTTGAGTGCGTATGCGGACACGTCCATAGCCTCCAATAGCGACAGTGCGGTGCGCCGGAGGTCGTGCGGCGACCAGTTGATGGCCACGCCCTCAGCATCTTTTATCTTGTCCAGGAAGCGCTTGGAGAGCCTTCCGATCGGCTGGTACGCGACCTTTCCCTTCACCTCGCGCCCGAGTCCCGCGAACACGTAGCGATCCGACCGGGCTTCCTTCTGCCGCTGCTTCAGCATCGCCAACATCTGCGGACCGAGAGGAAGGGAGTGGTCAACCTTGCCCTTCATGCGATCAGCGGGAACGGTGATCGACTTGGCCTTGAAGTTCACTTCCGACCATTCAAGCCCCGCGGCACTAGACCATCGCAGAGCCGTGCATAGCAGGAACAGGGTTAGGTCGCGCTGGGTACCAGTGAGATCCGGCGGAAGGTCATCGGGCAGCGCGCGGACGGCGGCCACGAACTCAGGCAGGGCATCCCCCACCAATGCCCTCTTCCGGCGGGCAACGTTGCCCCATCCTTTGGTGGCCGTGATTCGCTTGGCGACATCGGGAAGGTCCAGCCCTCGTTCTGCCCGCAAGTAGTTCACAACGGCCCTCAGGGCGCGCACGGCACCATCCGCACGTGCGGGGCTCGCCTTGATCCGTTTCCGCGACAGCGCGCTCTCCACCTTCGCCTGAGCGCGAATGTCTCGCGTCTTGCGGTCACGGTGCCGATCGCGAACCTTCTCAGGGGTCAGCTCGATAAGTGGGCGGTCCCAATAATCGCCAAAGGTGGTCCGGAGGTCGCGTTCGTATGTGACCTTCGTGGCGGGTCGGAGCTTGTCGCGTTCGGCTAAATAAATCGCTAGCCCTTGTCCCAGCGTGAACCCTTCCCGCTGCGCCGCGGCCCTCTTCAGCCGCTTCACCGCGTTTGGATCGATCCCCTGATGCATTTCGCCAATTCGAATCCGAGCCAGCTTGCGCGCCTCGGTGACGGAGACAGCATCAGCCTTGCCCAGCGAGACGCGGGTTACGCCACTGCCCGGGAGTCGCTTCACCAGGCTCCAGCTAGCAGACGTAGGAGTGACTCGCAGGAGCAGGCCTGGAATTTCCTCGTCTTTGAACTCAACGCGACCAGCCTTAACAGACTGACGCAGGGCCGCGACGCGCGCTTCCGTGAACTTGACCGACTCGGCCATGGCCGCCTCTGGGTAACGCGTGGGTAACAGGGAGGGCGGTAATCCACCGTACGAGCCCGTCACGCCCGTTGCGCAGAATCAGCGCCATCTCTAGTCCACAGTATACCACCGGCCTAAGCCGACCTATGACTTCAAGGATTGAAAATCCCCGTGTCGGGGGTTCGATTCCCTCCCCGGCCACCATTCAAAATTCAAAGCCCAGTAAGGCCTCAGGCTTTACTGGGCTTTTTGTTTTGGGCCGTTACCGGGCTAACAGGTATCCAGCCGCAGCACCAAGGACCGGACCCGCGAGCAACGCAGCCGCCGCAAACGTCCCCTGACGCCGAAGCACCTTTGCCCCTTCGGTCAGCGCCATCTTGGCCTGCCGCAACGTCGGCGAGTCCGATTCCCGCAGCAGCGATTCGGGATTCATCTGGAAACCTGCAGTTCCACTCGTCGAAGAACCAATCAGGAACACGGGATCGTTTGCCCTTCCCTCCGAGAAGGCGACAAGTTCGACCGCTCGTCGCAATGCGTGGGCCCGAAACACGCATCGCGACATAAGCACCGCCCCCGGCAAGGCCCCGACGAAGAAGCCAGCAAGAAAAATTTCGCCTTCAGTCATTGGTGTGGTTCCAGTTATTTCCACTTCTTTCCTGTGGCCATCGAGACCGACCTGCGCAGGACTTACTCGAGTCCGGATTGACACCGGCGCGAATCCCCTGGCTCATTGCATCCTGCGAGCCTCAAGACTCGGCAAAATAGTTGTCGATGCCAAGCGGCAGGCCATAGCTGGCGATCTTCGCCAGCAATCCCGGAGATAACGTAGGGCCACCGTCAAAGCTGGCCTGGAAGTGGCCACACCACCAGAGCCCGTCGAATTGACTGGCAACCGCATTGATCTCCGCCTTCCTGGCGCTTAGACACCCCAGTAGGAAATTGAGGCCTTCTTCCAGACTTTCCCACTCCGCCTGAAAGCCAACCTCTCCATTCCCGTTATACGCCCAGAATGGACGCTGGCGCCGTTGCGACGCCTGGTGTTGCAGCTGACTCGATGTGTGGCTCGGCTGCAAGTTCAGATGAGCCGAAATTGCGGAAGGCTCCAGATGATCGCCTGAGAATCTCAGCGCCACCGTATACGTATGGTTCGCTCTTACCCCGCCGTTCACGAGCTTCTCTCCCGCTGCTCTTTCGCGGCACGGGAAAATTCATCCTTAAAGATCCGGAAGAACAAGCCATAGGTCATGCCAAGCGCTACTGCCAACGTGATCCAGGAAGGGATGCGCACGCCATAGCTGAGTTGAATCCGATCGACAAGGAAGAAGGGACCGAGGAGCGAGCCAAGGCAAAGTGGAATTGCCCCGACCAGCTTCAAAAGGGTTCGCGCCATCGCGCTCATTTCCGGTCAACCAAGGGCATCAGAGGGAGAACACGTCGGTACCGGGTACGTACGACTCCAATCTACCGGTTGACTGCGAAGTTGCGCCAGCAGCTTTGGGTCTCGCCTCTCGATCATTTCGGCAAGAGCGCCGCCAGGATATGCCTGCACATGCTCGGCGAGAAACATCGATCCTGTCTCGATCTCCTGCTTCACTCTGTCGTTGGCGCTTTGGCTGCAGCCTTTCTCCAGATCGGCTTGCACCTCGCGCAAAACATGAAAGTACTGCCACGTCTTGTTCGCCTGAACGAACGCGATCTGCTTATTGAAACGCGCAGCAATTCCGGGATATGCGCTCATTCGCCCACCAACAAAGGCAACAAGCATAAGGACAACTATCGCGATGGACTTTATGAAGACTTTCATGACTTCCCCTACTGCACCTGCGAGCAGGCACAAAGAATCCACCTCTTACGATGGTGGGAACCGCGCAAAGCGGAGTTTCTAGGCTCCGTCCAGCGAGTCTGCTGGCCCGCTCTCCGGCCCATCAATTAGAAGAAGTCGCGGTTCTGGTTTCCCTACCCCCGATTCGGGATAGCCTCACCCGTCGCATCGCCCCGTCACGCAACCTTCTCTTCCGCAAGGGAAAATGCGCGCAGCCTGGGTGGCGCGCCTGGCGGGGCTTGTAGGAAAAGTCTTACCCCGCGAAGCGAATTCGCCCGATGGCACCACGGCCGGTTCAGGCGCGATTCTGTGATCCGCCCCGGCAGCCCGGTCAATGCGCAAGCAAGGAAGCTGCTCAGCAATGGAATCAGGCCGTCACCGTGAGCGGGTGAGCTTGCTGGGCCGGGGCGCTTTTTCTTCTCTGCACGACATCGGACACGTGTCCAAGGGGACCAGGGTGGAACGGACTTACACCAGCGGTTCCTCGCGGAACGCCTACGCTGATGGCGCATCCCCCCAGTCCATGCACGACCCGCACCGCGAAATCCGTCGCAAGCGCGCTCGTCGCGCAGCCATGCGATACGTGTTCGTGTGGAGTGTGGTGGCGGCGCTGGCGTTGATCGCACAGGTTATTGCGCCGGCTGCGGCTACCTGAGTTCCGGTTTTCTGATGGCTTGATGGGCTGGCTTCCGGCCTTCGTCGATATGACTTCGCAGGATGGGTTCCGCTTGGCGGAACCCATCGGCTTTGTGGCGACCGTCGCGGGCCATGATGGGTTTCGCTTGGCGAAACCCATCCTGCGTAGGGCTTCTGCTCCCTCTCCCGTCGAGAGCGGGTTGGGGTGAGGGGCGACGGAGCCTCAACGCCAAACAACCAGTGCAGTTCCGCACTGCGAGTTCGTAGCCCTGCCCCATCCTCGCGCCCCTGACTTTCCCCATGGCGGACCCCACCGTGCGCCGTAGTATGCTCGGCCTCCCATCACTCGGAGCGGCGGCATGAAGGCGATGCACTGGACACGTTGGACTGCACTGGCGTTGGTTGCGCTGCTGCTGGCCGGTTGTTCCAGTGGGCCTGTCCGGCGCGTCTCCGAACCGTCGGCCCGCATCCAGCAGCTCACCGTCCGCGCCGACGGCAGCTGGTCGGCGGAGCTGCGCATCGAGAACTTCAGCAGCATCCCGATGCGGTTCGAGAACATCGACCTGGCCGTCAAGGTCGGCGATGCCGAAACCGGCCGCCTGCGCGCGCAGCCGATGCTGTCCATCGGGCCGGAATCGGCCGATGTCATCACCGTCACCATGACGCCCGACGCCGCCGGCAAGTTCGCCGCGGCCGACGCGCTGTCGTCCGGACACGGCTTTTCCTACTCGTTGAGCGGGCGCATCGACGTCACGCCGGACGAAGGCAAGCTGCGCAGCTTCGACATCGTCGTCCGCAACGGCGCGTTGAGTCCGGCGCCGGGCCTGCCCGGCGTGCTGCGCTGATCGTTCCACTGCCTCCATCCTGATCGTCCTTCCCGACCGCCCCAGCGCGCGTCCCGCACGGAATTCCCATGAGCCAATACAAAGCCCCCCTCGGCGACATGCGCTTCGCGCTGTTCGACGTCCTGAACGCCGAAGCGCAGTTCCAGCGCCTGGGTTTCGCCGATGCCACGCGCGACACGCTGGACGCCGTGCTCGACGAAGCCGCGCGCTTCACCGAAACGGTGCTGGCGCCGCTCAACCCGGTGGGCGATCGCGAAGGCTGCAAGCTCGATAACGCCACCGGCGCGGTCACCACGCCGGCCGGCTTCAAGCAGGCGTACGCGCAGTTCGTCGATGGCGGCTGGGCGGGGCTGACCTCGCCGGTGGAATTCGGCGGACAGGGCCTGCCGCAGCTGGTCGGCGTGCCGCTGAAGGAAATGATCGACGCGGCGAACCTGGCGTGGGGCAACTTCCCGCTGCTGTCGCACGGCGCGATCGAAGCGCTGCTGCATCACGGCGAGGACTGGCAGCGCGAAGCGTTCCTCAAGCCGCTGGTGGAAGGCCGCTGGACCGGCACGATGTGCCTGACCGAACCGCATTGCGGCAGCGACCTGGGCCTGCTGAAGACGCGCGCGGAGCCCAACGGCGACGGCAGTTATTCGATCACCGGCACGAAGATCTTCATCACCGCCGGCGAGCATGATTTCACCGACAACATCGTCCATCTGGTGCTCGCGCGCCTTCCGGATGCGCCGGCGGGCAGCAAGGGCATTTCGCTGTTCGTCGTGCCGCGCGAGCGCGTGGCGCAGGACGGCGCCAGCGGCGAACGCAACGCGGTGCGCTGCGGCAGCCTCGAACACAAGATGGGCATCCACGGCTCGGCGACGTGCGTGATGAACTTCGACGGCGCGCAGGGCTATCTCGTCGGCGCGCCACACAAGGGACTCATGGGGATGTTCACCATGATGAACTCCGCGCGCCTGGGCGTGGGCCTGCAGGGCCTGGGTTTGTCGGAACGCGCGTTGCAGAACGCGCTGCGTTACTCGCGCGAGCGCTTGCAGATGCGCGCGCTGTCCGGTGCGAAGTTCCCGGACAAGCCGGCCGATCCGATCATCGTGCACCCCGACGTGCGCCGCATGCTGCTGACGTGCAAGGCGCTGATCGAAGGCG
>Ga0209257_1001127_pt1 | contig 34354 bp, 36 predicted proteins | sample AraplaCvi_mCL_r2_FD_184277 | JGI IMG/M metagenome (GOLD analysis project Ga0209257, IMG submission 184277) | Arabidopsis root microbial communities from North Carolina, USA - plate scrape MF_Cvi_mCL_r2 (SPAdes) (version 2) | ecosystem: Host-associated > Plants > Roots > Endosphere | place: USA...
AAACCGGGCATGTCGTGATGTTCAGCGACGGCGGCGAGGCCGAGCTGAAAAAGGCCGCGACCGATATCGAGCAACTCCACGCACTGCTTGCGCGCCTTTATGGCGTAGGATCCGAAGACGGCGAGGCGGTGAAGCCGAAGATCATCTTGATCGGTTCGGCATCGGCCTATCGGGACATGGCACTTCGTCCCGTCAGGTCCGAGGAGGGGCCCTATGCCGGTGCCTTCGCCGAACAGCGCTATTATGATCCGGCGGACGATGGCGCGGTAATCGTCGTGCCGCGCGCCGATCAGGTCATCGAACTCGACACCTCGAAGGCGCGCGACGCCGATTGCCAGGACGTCGACTATGAGGCGATGCTCGCGGGCAAGACGTGTGCGGAGGTCTTGACGCCGCCCGCCCCGGTCGCACGGCCGTGGGAGGCGGTGCTTTTTTCCGCTTATGCCCAGCACTTCATCCTGAGCTATGTTCCCGCGGGTTATCCGCGCTGGTATCTCGACGGCATCGGCGCGCTCTTCTCGACCGCCAAGATCGGGCGCGACGGTGCGCTCGACTATGCGAAGCTTTCGCTCGTCAATCCCCAGATATTCAAGGCATACGGACGCCTGAACGTCGGCGACGTGCTGACCGGAGACTATCTCGCGACGCCGACGCGGCGGATGGAGTGGACGCCCTTTCACGCGGCGCTGCTCGTGCATTTTTTCGTCTTTGGCGACATCAAGCCCGAACGGCGCGTGCAGTTCCAGCGCTATATGACCGCGATCCACCAAGGCGTTCCGATGGCCGAGGCGGCCCGGGTCTTTGGCGACATGCGCAAGCTGAAGTTCGAGATCGCGGCCTATGTCGTGCGCCGGGGCCGCGCTTATGCCCGCACCGCGCCGCCCGGACAGCCGGTCGAGATGCCGTCCGTCACCGTGCTGTCGCCGGCGAGCGCGGCGATGCTCGATGCGAGCGTCGAGATGGAATCGCGGCTGGCGGCGGGAGGTGCGGATAGCGATGCCTGGGTCGCCCAGCTTCGTTCGGAGGCGGAGAGGTTTCCGGGCGACGCCGATGCGATGGCCGTGCTTGCAAAGGCCGAATGCCGGATCGGGCGCTATCGCGAATGTCTGGATGCAGCCGGGCAGGCGCTCGCAAAGTCGCCCGACGATGTCCCGGCGCTCAGCTGGAAGGGGCTGGCGCTGGCGGGCGAGGCGGCTGCGAAGAAGGACGGCGCGGGAGCCGGCGACCTCAAGGCCGCGCGCGAAGCGATCAGCCGCGCTATCGCGCTCGACGGCGACGCGCCGTTGCCGCGCATCGCCTATTTCCAGAGCTTCGCGATCGCCGGCGAGCCGGTGCCCGACGATGCGATGGCGGGAATGGCGCAGGTCGTCCGGCAGGTGCCGGCTGCGCCGGGTGTCCGCCTTCAACTCGGCAGCGAACTGGTCCGGCGCGGCCAGGCCGACCTTGCGCACAAGCTTTTGAGCCCCGTGCTTTTCGGCCCCTATGACTCGCCCGAACGCAGGGCGGGCAGGGCATTGTTCGCGGTATCCCCGCCGCCGCCGGCGCCCTGACGGCGCGTTCCGTGACGGCTGAGTCAGGCCGCGAGCTGCGGCGTAAAGAGCAGGCTCTGGCTGATTGCCGCGCGGACGGTGTTCTCGCCGAAGGGCTTCGAGATCAGGAACGTCGGTTCGACGCGATTGCCGGTGAGCAGGCGCTCGGGGAAGGCGGTGATGAAAATCGCGGGCACCGGTGCGATTGCCAGAATGTCCTGCACCGCGTCGATCCCCGACGAGCCGTCGGCAAGCTGGATGTCGGCAAGGACAAGTCCCGCATCGGTGTTCTCGAACGCCGCGACCGCATCTTCGTGCGTCGTCGCGACGCCGGCAACCTCGTGGCCGAGCCCGCGGACGATCTGTTCGAGATCCATCGCGATCAGCGGCTCGTCCTCGATAATCAGAACCGAGGTGCGCGCTTCGCGATCCATCTCGTCGGCCGCCTCGGCAAGCAGGCTTTCGACGGTGTCATTGTCGGCGCCGGTGATCAGCGCGGTTTCGCCGACCGAAAAGCCCTCGAGCGCGGTGAGGAGGAGCATCTGGCGGCCGAGCGGCGTGATACGGCGCAACTTGCGGTTCGCCGCGCGGACGAGCGGATCGCTCTCGTCATCGCCTTCGCCGTCGGAGATAAAGGCGCTTTCCCAGATACGGTGGAAATTGCGGTAAAGATCGATGCGCGTGTCGTCGCAGGTGCGGAATTCGTCGGGGGCGGCGACGATGACTTCGAGGGTCGTATGAACGAAATTGTCGCCATGCATCTGGCTTCCCGTCAGCGCGCGTGCGTAGCGGCGCAGGAACGGCAGATGCCCGCGGATTTCTTCACCCAAGCTCATGCATGATCTCCCTCTAGTGAAAGATTATACGCTGCGGTCGCAACGACGGTTCCCCCGAGCTGTCCGAAAAAGGGCCGTTTCCGTTTGCAACCGTTCGCGCCGCGATGCGTAGAGTCAGCCGGGACGCGATCGGGCCGACGCGTAAGGGACGGATTTCATCCACTTTCCTTGGCGGCCGGGCTGCCTTGCTTTTACAGGGACCATTTTCATGGCAGAGCGGCCCATAGCGGATATCGATGCGTCGGCATCGGCGGGAAGCGAGGGGCGGATTTTGGCGGACAGTGGGGATCTCGATCCGGCGCAGCGCGAACGCTGGCGGCTCGACACGCTGCGCGAATATCGCATCATGGATACCGAAGCGGAGCCGGCGTTCGACCGGGTGACCAAGCTGGTTGCCGACCTGTTCGATGTGCCGATCGCGCTTGTCTCGCTGGTCGACGACAAACGGCAGTGGTTCAAGTCGTCCCATGGTGTCGAGGCGGCGGAAATGCCGCGTGAGGCGGGGCTTTGCCAGTTCGTCGTTACCGACGACCGCGCGCTGATCGTTCCCGACGCGCTTGACGACGAGCGGTATCGCGACAATCCGCTGGTCAACGGCGAGCCTTTCCTGCGTTTCTATGCCGGGGTTCCGCTGCGCGCCTATAATGGTGCGGTCCTCGGCACCTTGTGCATCATCGACAGCAAGGGGCGATCGACGCTCAGCTTTCGCGAAATGGAGCGGCTCGAGGATTTCGCCGCCATCCTGATGGCGGAGGCCGGGATTCGCCGCACCGTCGCCGAGCGCGACGAAGCGCGGCAGATGCTCGAACGCGCGCTCAATTTCTCCGGCATCGCGACGTGGCAATATGATGCGCGCACCGACCGGCTGACTACGCAGGGTGCCGGCGCCGAACTGTGGGGCTCGGGGTTCGAGGGAACCTTGACGACGGGGCTCGGATTTTTCGAACTCGTCCACCCCGACGACCGGCCGGCGCTGCGCGCAATCCTCGACGAGGCGATCGCAAACCGGACGCCCTACAGGGCCGAATATCGCATCTTGAATCCCGACCGCGGGGTGCGCTGGAATGCGGTGCGCGGCGACTGGGACGTCCGGCCGGACAGCGCGATGCTGACGGGGGTCAGCATCGACATCACCGAACAGAAGAGTCGGCAGGAAAATGCCAACCTGCTGATGCGCGAGCTGCATCACCGGATGCGCAACCTGTTCGCGACGGTGAGCGCAATCATTTCGCTGACGCGCCACGCGGCGCGCGACGTGGACGATTATGTCGAGCGGATCAGCAGCCGCCTCGATGCGCTCAACCGCGCGCAGAACGTGCTGCTGAGCGCAAATTTCATGACCGGGTCGATGCACGCGCTGATGCGCGAGGTCGAGGCGGCGTTTCCGCGTATCCACTGGTCGGGTCCCGACCTTTTGCTCCCCGAGAACGCACTCGTCGCGATGGCGCTCTTCTTCAACGAATTAGCGACCAATGCCGCAAAGCATGGCGCGCTGACCGGCGAAAACGGCCGCGTCGACGTGCGCTGGTCGCAGGACGGGGGGGATGGCGATGACCGGAGGTTCCGCCTGACTTGGGCCGAGAGCGGCGGCGGGCGCGAGGTCGCGCCGCCGGAGCGTACCAGTTTCGGGACATTGTTGATGGAACGCAGCGTGAAAAACAATCTGGGCGGAACCATCGAACGGCATTGGGAGCCGGGCGGCCTGACGGTCGAGATTGCGCTTCCCGCGCGGTGGCGCGAGGCTTAACCGCGCCCGACTTGATCCAGGATAGTTTGTTCCCTATATGTTCCATGCTAGGCATGGAGCATGTCCGCGAAACCGATTCTCGAAAAGCTGGCCGTGCTCGCCGATGCGGCGAAATATGATGCCTCCTGCGCGTCGTCGGGAACAGTGAAGCGCGATTCGACGGGTACGAAAGGGATCGGGTCGACCGAGGGCATGGGCATCTGCCACAGCTATGCACCCGACGGGCGGTGCATCTCGCTACTGAAAATCCTGCTGACGAACTTCTGCATCTACGACTGCCGCTTCTGTATCAACCGCGCGTCGAGCAATGTCGAGCGCGCGCGGTTCAGTCCGCAAGAGGTCGTCCGGCTGACGCTCGATTTCTACAAGCGCAACTATATCGAGGGGCTGTTCCTCTCGTCGGGGATTATCCGCTCCGAGGATTATACGATGGAGCAGCTGGTGGAGGTCGCGCGTATCCTGCGCGAGGAGCATCGCTTTCAGGGCTACATCCATCTGAAGACAATCGCCGGCGCCGATCCTGGCCTGATTGCGCTCGCGGGGCTTTATGCCGACCGGCTGTCGACCAATGTCGAACTGCCGACCGAAGCGGGGCTGTCGAGCTTCGCTCCCGAAAAGAAGCCCGAGACGATCCGCAAGACGATGGCATCGGTGCGCGTCGGCGCCGACGATGCGATCGAGGCGGCGAAGAGCCGGTTGATCGGCAAGGCGAAGCCGCCGCGCTTCGCGCCCGCGGGGCAATCGACGCAGATGATCGTCGGCGCCGACGCGGCGCGCGACGACGATATATTGAAGACCGCGACTAACCTCTATTCGGGCTACCAGCTTCGCCGCGTCTATTATTCGGCGTACAGCCCCATCCCCGACGCGAGCCGCGACCTGCCGCCGGTGCGCCCGCCGCTGATGCGCGAGCACCGGCTCTATCAGGCCGACTGGCTGCTGCGCTTTTACGGCTTCGAACGTGCCGAGATCATGGAGGGGGCGAGCGGCGGGATGCTCGATCTGGCGATCGATCCGAAGCTGGCGTGGGCGCTGCAGCGGCGCGAGGCGTTTCCTGTCGATATTAACCGTGCGCCGCGCGAACTGCTGCTGCGCGTGCCGGGGCTGGGAACGCGCGCGGTCGACCGGATCGTCGCGGCGCGGCGACTGGGGAAGCTCAGGCTTGGCGATCTCGCGAAGCTGACAGCGTCGGTGAAGAAGGTCCTGCCTTTCATCATCGCGCTCGACTGGCGGCCGGGGAAGCTGACCGATAGCGCGGATCTCCGCGCGCGCTTCGCGCCGCCGGCCGAGCAACTGGCGCTCGCGCTATGAGGGAGGTCGTGCTCACCGAGCCCGGAGATTTTGCCGAGTGGCGAAGCGCGGCGCGCGGACTGCTTGCGGGCGGCGTGGCGCCCGAGGATGTGAGCTGGCGCGGCGGCACGGAGGGCGCATCGCTGTTCGGCGAGGACGCCGCGGCGATGCCTTCGGGCTCGGTCTCGCTGCCGCGCGAATTGCTCGAAATCGCCGAACGGGTGATCTGCCATCGCGATCCCGAGGTTCCTGCACGACTTTACCGCATCGTCTGGCGCGCGGCGCGCGACCGGCAATTGCTCGCGCGGACGACCGATCCCGAAGTCGACTGGCTGCGCAAGGCCGACAAGGCGATCCGCCGCGACGTCCACAAGATGCATGCTTTCGTACGCTTCCGACGGCTCGGCGGGGAGGACGGGCGCGAAAGCTTCGCCGCGTGGTTCGAACCGTCGCATCGCATCCTGCGGCTGACCGCGCCCTTCTTTCAGCGGCGTTTCTACGGGATGGAATGGGCGATCGTCACGCCCGATGCGCGGGCGATCTGGCAGGGTGAGCAACTGACCTATGGCCCCGGCGGGACGAAGGGCGAGGTACCCGACAGCGACGTCGTCGAGGATCAATGGCGCACCTATTATGGCGCGATCTTCAATCCTGCGCGGGTGAAGATCGATGCGATGCGTGCCGAGATGCCCAAGAAATATTGGCGCAATCTGCCCGAGGCGCAGGATATCGCACCGCTGCTCGCGAGCGCCGAGGCGCGGGTGGAACGCATGCGCGAAGCGGCCGTTTCTCTGGCGAACCCTTTGACCGACAAATGGCGGACGCGCGTGCAGGATGAATTGACTCTGGATGACGAGATGGGGGGCGACGACATCGAGACGCTGGCCGGGCTGGCGAAGGCGGTCGACCGATGCACGCGCTGTCCGCTCTATTGCAATGCGACGCAGGCAGTCGCGGGCGAGGGGCCGGGGGCAGCGAAGATCATGCTCGTCGGCGAGCAGCCCGGCGATCGCGAGGATCTGGAGGGGAGGCCTTTCGTCGGGCCGGCCGGGCAATTGCTCAATGAGGTTCTGTACGACGCGGGGCTCGAACGGCGGCGGCTGTTCCTGACCAACGCGGTCAAGCATTTCAAGTTCGAGCCGCGCGGCAAGCGGCGGCTCCACCAGAACCCCACGGCCGTGGAAATCGACATCTGCCGCTGGTGGCTCGACAAGGAGCGCGCGCTGGTGCAGCCCGACATCATCGTCACGCTCGGCGCGAGCGCGCTGCGCGGGGTGACGGGCAAGAGCGCGAGCATCAAGTCGATGCGCGGGACGGTGCATGAACTGGCGGGGGGGACGAAACTGATCGCGACGATCCATCCGTCTTTCCTGCTGCGCCTCCCCGACCGTGAGCGCGCAGCGAAGGAGCGCGAGATGTTCGTCGCCGACCTCGCGCTCGCGCGGAAACTTGCGGCCTGATGGCGAAGGCCAAGACCTGGATCGAACCGCACCCGGGCGGGATATATGTGAAGCCCGCCGACCTGTGGATCGACCCTTCGCGCCCGGTCGAGCGCGCCGCGGTGACGCACGGCCATGCCGACCATGCGCGCAGCGGTCATGGCGCGGTGTTCGCGACGCCCGAGACGCTGGCGATCATGGCGCTGCGCTACGGCGTCGACGCCGAGGCGAGCCACAATCAGGCCTTTCCCTATGACGACGGGTTCGAGCTTGGCGGGGTGCGTTTCAGCTTTCATCCCGCGGGGCATGTTCTGGGCAGCGCGCAGATCCTGATGGAATATGCGGGCGAGCGGATCGTCGTCACCGGCGATTACAAGCGCCGCGCCGACCCGACCTGCGCACCGTTCGAGGTCGTGCCGTGCGATATCTTCGTCACCGAGGCGACCTTCGGCCTGCCGGTGTTCCGCCATCCGCCGACGGGCGAGGAGATCGCAAAGCTGATCGGCGCGGTGCGCGCCGAGCCCGACCGGTCGGTGCTCGTCGGCGCCTATGCGTTGGGGAAGGCGCAGCGGGTTATTGCCGAGCTTCGTCGCGCGGGGTGGGATGCGCCCATCTATATCCACGGCGCGCTCGAACGCATGTGCCAGCTCTATGCGGTGCACGGCGTCGATCTCGGCGAACTGCGGCTGGTGAGCGAAACCGGCAAGGCCGAGATGGCGGGGCAGATCGTGCTGGCGCCGCCGTCGGCGCTGAACGACCGCTGGTCGCGGCGGCTGCCCGATCCGGTGACCGCGATGGCGTCGGGCTGGATGCGGGTGCGCCAGCGCGCGCGGCAGCGGATGGTCGAGCTGCCGCTGGTCATCTCGGACCATGCCGACTGGGACGAGCTGACGACGACGATTACCGAAGTGAACCCCAAGGAAAGCTGGATCACCCACGGCAGCGAGGACGGGCTGCTCCGCTGGTGCGAACTCACGCAGCGCAAGGCGCGCGCGCTGCACCTCGTCGGGCGTGATCTGGAGGAGGAGGCGTGAAGCGCTTCGCAGCCCTGATCGACCGGCTGATCTACACGCGCTCGCGCAACAGCAAGCTCGCGCTGATCGTCGATTATCTGAGGCATACGCCCGACCCCGATCGCGGCTGGGCGATCGCGGCGCTGACCGAGAGCCTGGATTTTCCGGCGGTGAAGGCGGGAACTGTAAGGGCGCTACTCGCGACGCGCGTCGATGAGGAATTGTTCCGGCTGTCGCGGCATTTCGTCGGTGACACGGCCGAGACGGCGGCATTGCTGTGGCCCGATGCGCCGGGAAAGAAGGCCGACCTCGGCGTGTCCGAAGCGGTCGATGCGCTGGCTGCCACGAGCCGCAGCGATGCGCCTGCGGTCGTCGCCTCGTTGCTCGACCGGCTCGACGCCGATGGGCGCTATGCGCTGCTGAAGCTCGCGCTCGGCGGGATGCGCGTCGGGGTGTCGGCGCGGCTTGCGAAGCAGGCGTTCGCGCGGGCGTTCGATGTGCCGGTCGACGATGTCGAGGAGTTGTGGCACGCGATCGCGCCCCCCTATGCGCCGCTGTTCGCGTGGGGCGAGGGACGGGCGGAGCGGCCCGATCTTGCCGACGTCGCCTTCTTCCGCCCCTTCATGCTCGCGCATCCGCTGGAGGAGGAGAGCATCGACCTTGCCGACTATGCCGCCGAGTGGAAATGGGACGGCATCCGAGTCCAGATCGTGCGCGGAGGTGCCGAAACACGCATCTATAGCCGCGGCGGCGAGGAAATCAGCGGGGCGTTTCCCGAGCTCGTCGCGGCGTTCGATCAGGATGCGGTGATCGACGGCGAACTGCTCGTGCGCGGCGAGGTGCAGGGCGGCCCGGAAACACAAGGAGGGGCGGCGAGCTTCAATGCGCTGCAGCAGCGGCTGGGGCGGAAAGTCGTGTCGAAGAAGATGCTGGCTGACTATCCGGCGTTCGTGCGCGTCTACGACCTGCTTGCCGTCGACGGCAACGACTTGCGCTGCCTGCCCTGGACCGAGCGGCGACGGCAGTTGGAAGCCTTTGTCCCGCGCCTTGCCGACAGCCATTTCGACCTGTCGCAAGTGATCGACGCGAGCGACTTCGACGACCTTGCCGCGCGCCGCGCGGGGGCACGCGATGCCGCGATCGAGGGGGTGATGCTCAAGCGCCGCGATGCGCCTTATGTGGCCGGGCGCCGCGCCGGGCTCTGGTATAAATGGAAGCGCGACCCGCTCACCGCCGACTGCGTGATGATGTACGCCCAAAGGGGCAACGGCCGCCGCGCGAGTTTCTATTCGGACTATACCTTCGGATGCTGGTCCGACGCGGGCGAGTTGCTACCCGTGGGAAAGGCCTATTCGGGCTTCACCGACGAGGAACTGAAGTGGCTCGACAAGTTCGTGCGCGACAACACGCTGAACCGCTTCGGCCCGGTGCGCGAGGTCGAAAAGTCGCTCGTGCTCGAAGTCGCGTTCGATTCGATCCACGCGTCGAAGCGCCACAAGTCGGGGCTGGCGATGCGCTTCCCGCGCATTTCGCGTATCCGCCGCGACAAACCCGCCGAGGAAGCCGATCGGATTGCGACGCTGCAAGCCATGGTGACCTGAAAATCGGCCGGAAAAATTGCCGTCACGGGGTTGCAACCCACAGGCGCGATACCGAGTTAAAGGCCGCGAAGACCCTCAAAAACAAAATGGAGACTGCCATGACGATCGCCCATCCTCCTCTCCCCTATGCACTGGACGCGCTCGAGCCGCATATCTCGGCCGACACGCTGGCGACGCACCATGGCAAGCATCACAAGGCCTATGTCGACAAGACGAACGCCGCGATCGAAGGCACCGAACTGGCCGACAAGCCGCTCGAGGAAATCGTCCACCACGCCGAGGGTGCGGGCAATCGCGGACTGTTCAACAACGCCGCGCAGGCGTGGAACCACGCTTTCTATTGGGAAAGCCTGAGCCCGGCGAAGACCGAGCCCAAGGGCGACCTGGCCGCCGCGATCGACCGCGATTTCGGTTCGCTGGACGAGCTCAAGAAGAAGCTCAAGGAAACCGCGGTCAACCATTTCGCGTCGGGCTGGGCGTGGCTCATCTCGCGCGACGGCACGCTGTCGGTCACCGACACGCACGACGCCGGCACCGAACTGACCGCGGGCATCAAGCCGCTCGTCGTGATCGACGTGTGGGAACATGCTTACTACATCGACCGCAAGAATCTGCGCCCGGCCTATGTCGACGCGGTGGTCGACGAACTGCTCAACTGGGATTTCGCGGCCGAGAATTTCGCGCGCGACACGACCTGGACCTATCCGGCGTAAGCAAATCTCCTCCCTGTGCCGAAGGCATGGGGAGGTGGCAGCCCGGAGGGCTGACGGAGGGGCGGCGGCGCAACGTCGCGGCCCCTCCACCACCTTCGGTGGTCCCCCTCCCCATCGCTTCGCGACAGGGAGGATTTTTATTGCAGGCCGTAACGAAAATTGGCCCGCGCGGGCCTATCCCGATGATCGCGATCCGCCTATAGGGCCGCCATGACGATCAGCCTGTTCGAACTCTTCAAAATCGGTGTCGGTCCCTCCAGCTCGCATACGGTCGGGCCGATGGTCGCCGCGCGGCGTTTCACCGTCTGGCTCGACGAGGCGGGGCTGCTCGAAAAGACCGCGCATGTCGAAGCCGATCTGTACGGCTCGCTCGCGTTGACGGGGAAGGGCCACGCCGCTGACACGGCCATTGTTGCCGGGCTTGCCGGCGAGATTCCGGCCTCGACCAGCCTCGCCGCGATCAAGGCGCATTGGGACCGCGCGACAAGCGAAGGCTTCCTCTATCTGCTCGGCCGCCAGCGCGTGCGGTTCCAGCCGAAAAGCGACCTGCATTTCCAGATGCGCCAGCGCCAGCCGTTCCACAGCAATGCGGTCTCCTTCACCGCACGCGACGGCGACGGCGAGATCCTTGCCAAGCGCATGTATTTCTCGATCGGCGGCGGCTTCGTCGTCGACGAGGATGAGGCGGGGCGCAACAGCCGCGGGGCGGAGGACGAGGTCGAACTGCCCTATCCCTTCACCTCGGGCGCCGACCTGATCGCGATGGGCAAGGCGTCGAACCTCAGCTTTGCCGAAATGATGTTCGCCAACGAAGTGCGTCACCGCCCGCCGAACGAGGTGACGGCGGGTATCGATGCGATTGCCGAGGCGATGGATGCCTCGATCGATGCGGGCTGTTCGAGCACGGGCATTCTGCCCGGGGGGCTGAAGGTCAAGCGCCGCGCGCCGCAGATCGCCGACGACATCCGCAACCGCCACGAAACCAATCTGATCGACCCGCTCGCGATGATGGACTGGATCAACCTGTGGGCGATGGCGGTGAACGAGGAAAATGCCGCGGGCGGCAAGGTCGTCACCGCGCCGACCAACGGCGCGGCGGGGATCATCCCCGCGGTGATCCGCTTCTACCGCCGCGGCTATCGCGGCGACGCCGCCGGGGTGCGAACCTTCCTGCTCGCGGCGGGTGCGGTCGGGGCGCTCTACAAGCGCAACGCCAGCATCTCGGGCGCCGAGGTCGGTTGCCAGGGCGAGGTCGGCGTCGCCTGCTCGATGGCGGCGGCGGGGCTGACCGCCGCGCTCGGCGGCACCAACGCGCAGGTCGAAAACGCCGCCGAGATCGGCATGGAGCATAATCTGGGCCTCACCTGCGATCCGATCGGCGGGCTGGTGCAGATCCCGTGCATCGAGCGCAATGCGATGGGCGCGATCAAGGCGATCGACGCCAGCCGCATCGCGATGATCGGCGACGGCACCCATGTCGTCAGCCTCGACACGGTGATCGCGACAATGCTGCAGACGGGCCGCGACATGCGCGACAAATATAAGGAAACGTCGAAGGGCGGGCTGGCGGTCAGTGTGGTGGAGTGTTAAGGACGCCGCCGCCCACGAAGTTGTTAGCCCATCATTTGGCAATATGCCTCGGCATTCTCCGTTGAGTTGAGAAGCTTGCTTGCCTCACACGCTAATGTGACCATCAACTCGTCGGGATCGGTGCTGCTCACCGTCAGCAACGTGGCGGGGTCGAACAGTCCTTCATTGCGGCAAATTCCCATCGCTTCCACAAGTGCGCGAAATCGAACTGTGCGATCACGATGGTAGTCGCTGTCTGCGGCATTTTCATCGGCAGACGCCCACTCCCGCATGGTCGCGGAAAGTGAAAGGAACGACGCGTCGATTGATGCCTGAGTCCATTCGACCGAAATAAACCCGATCTCGGGATAGTCGTCCTCTCGCTCGCGTACCCAGTCCCGCGTCGCATAAACGTGATAAACCGAGTCGACGTCATCGTGGGTGCAAAGCCCGAAGGCAAATAGGTCGGACTTTCCGAATAGCTGATAGGCTTCCGATGCGGCTTGTCGGATAGCTTCGACAGTCAATTGCGTAACGGATTCAGATCGATTCATGGAGTGCTCCGCAGTCTTTGGACGCCGTAAGGCGTCCGGTGCCATAGCGCTAGGGGTGGAATGACCTAGCCACCGTCGCTCCGTTGCAAAGCCCCCGGCAATTCCTCGCGCAGCTTGTCGATCAGCAGCCGCACCTTCGGCAGCAGATGGCGGCGCTGCGGATAGACCGCCCAGATCGGTTCCTCCTGCGGGCGGAGCGGTTCGAGGAGCGAGACGAGAGAGCCGCTTTGCAAGTGCGGCATCACGTAGAAATCGGGAAGCTGGCAGACGCCGTGGCCCGCGAGTGCGGCTTCGGTGACGGCGGTGCCGCTGTTGCAGCGCCAGCGGCCGGTGGGGCGGTAGATGATATCCTTGCCCTGCGCACGGAAATGCCAGGCCGGGGCGGTGCCAAGCAGGCATTCGTGGCGCGCGAGATCGTCGATCGACGTCGGCGTCCCGGCGCGCGCGAGATAGGCGGGCGCGGCGCAGAGATGGAGGCTGCGCGAGGCAATGCGCGTTGCGACGAGGCCCGAGTCCGGCAGCGTGCCAGTGCGGATCGCGAGGTCGAAGCCCTCGGCGAGCAGGTCGACGACGCGGTTGGTGAGTTCGAGCGTCACCGTCACATCGGGAAAGGCGAAGGCATAGTCGCGCGCGATCTGCGCGACGAAACGCTCGCCCATCGCGATCGAGCAGGTCATCCGCACCTCGCCGCGCGGCGCACCGTCGTCGCCGACCGCCGCCAGCGCATCGTTGCGCGCTGCGATGAGGCTGCGGAATTGTTCGATCAGCGTGCGGCCCGCCGGGGTCGGGACGACGCGGCGCGTGGTGCGCACGAAGACCTGCGCGCCGATGCGGTTTTCGAGCGCAATCACCGCGCGGCTGACGTGCGAGGTCGAGGTGCCGAGCCGCGCCGCCGCGGCGACGAAGCTGCCCGCGTCGGCGATCGCGACGACTTCCTCGATGCCGTCCCAGCTCATTATCCCTCCTGTGCAACAATATATTGCCGATTGGCCCCTTTATCGCGCTTTGGATCGGTGTACAGCGGGCGCAACCTTTTTCCGTGAGGAGCATCCCCATGAAGACCCGCGCCGCCGTTGCGTTCGAAGCGAAGAAGCCGCTCGAAATCGTCGAACTCGACCTCGAAGGCCCGAAGGCGGGCGAGGTGCTGGTCGAGATCATGGCGACGGGCATCTGCCACACCGACGCCTATACGCTCGACGGCTTCGACAGCGAGGGCATCTTCCCGAGCGTGTTGGGGCATGAGGGCGCGGGCATCGTGCGCGAGGTCGGTGCGGGCGTCACCAGCGTGAAGCCCGGCGATCATGTCATCCCGCTCTACACCCCCGAATGCCGCCAGTGCAAAAGCTGCCTGTCGGGCAAGACCAACCTCTGCACCGCGATCCGCGCGACGCAAGGCAAGGGGCTGATGCCCGACGGCACGACGCGCTTTTCGTACAAGGGCCAGCCGATCTTCCACTATATGGGCTGCTCGACCTTCTCGAACTTCACCGTGCTGCCCGAGATCGCGGTCGCGAAAATCCGCGAGGACGCGCCGTTCCAGTCGAGCTGCTACATCGGCTGCGGCGTGACCACCGGGGTCGGCGCGGTGATCAACACGGCGAAGGTGCAGGTCAGCGACAATGTCGTCGTCTTCGGTCTCGGCGGTATCGGCCTGAACGTGATCCAGGGCGCGCGGCTGGCCGGCGCGAACCAGATCATCGGCGTCGACATCAACCCCGACCGCGAGGAATGGGGCCACAAGTTCGGCATGACCGAGTTCCTCAATTCGAAGGGCATGAGCCGCGAGGATGTCGTCGCGGCGATCGTCGCGATGACCGACGGCGGCGCCGACTATACGTTCGACGCGACGGGCAATACCGAAGTGATGCGCATCGCATTGGAAGCCTGCCACCGCGGCTGGGGCACCAGCATCATCATCGGCGTCGCCGAGGCCGGCAAGGAAATCGCGACGCGTCCGTTCCAGCTCGTCACCGGGCGCAACTGGCGCGGCACGGCGTTCGGCGGCGCGAAGGGCCGCACCGACGTGCCGAAGATCGTCGACATGTATATGACCGGCAAGATCGAGATCGACCCGATGATCACCCACGTCATGGGGCTGGAAGAGATCAACAAGGGCTTCGACCTGATGCATGCGGGTGAGAGCATCAGGTCGGTGGTGGTTTACTGACCCATACTTTTTCTCCTTTCCCATACGCTTGCGGCGCCGCCGGTCTTCGGCCATGCGGTTCGCGAGCCATGGGGTAGGGGAGTGACGAGATGAGCGGGCCTTATGTCCTGACCTTCAGCTGCGTCGATGCGGTGGGCATCGTCGCCGCGGTGACGGGGCTGCTCGCCGAGCGCGACGGCTTCATCCTCGACAGCCAGCAATATGCCGATCTCGACTCCGGGCGCTTCTTCATGCGCGTCGAGTTTCGCGGTGCCGGACCCCGCTTTCCTGAAGGGCTGGCCGGGGTGGAGGAAGCCTTCGCTCCGATCGTCGACCGCTTCGCGATGGATGCGCGGATCAGCGACCGCGCCGCAAAGCCGCGCTTCGTCATCGCAGTGTCGCAGGGCAGCCATTGCCTCAACGACCTGCTCCACCGCTGGTCGACCGGCAATCTGGCGATCGACATCGTCGGCGTGGTGTCGAATCATGAGGCGCAGCGGCGGCTGTCCGAATGGCACGGGGTGCCGTTCCATTATCTGCCGGTCAGCGACGCGAACCGGGCAGACCAAGAGGCCGCGATCCTCGACGTCATGGCGCGCGGCGGGGCCGAGTATCTGGTGCTCGCTCGCTATATGCAGGTGCTGTCGCGGGATCTGTCGGCGAAGCTGTCGGGGCGCTGCATCAACATTCACCACAGCTTCCTGCCGGGTTTCAAGGGCGCCAAGCCCTACCACCGCGCGCAGGAGCGCGGGGTCAAGCTGATCGGCGCGACCGCGCATTTCGTGACGAGCGACCTCGACGAGGGGCCGATCATCGAGCAGGCGGTCGAGCGCGTCGATCACCGCGACAGCGTCGACGAACTGATCCGCATCGGCCGCGACACCGAGGCGCAGGTGCTGGCGAGGGCAGTGCGCTGGGTCGCCGAACAGCGCGTGCTGATCGACGGCCGCAAGACCGTGGTCTTCCGCTAGTTCGTCATTTCCGGTGAACCCGGAACGCGATCGTGGCTGGCCCTGACCGGGCGGGCAGGATAAGTCCCGATTCGCAACCAGAATCAGGAGGAGCAAAGGCGTGTACAGTCACAATATGGTCGGCGCGAACGACATCGAGGCGGCGAAGAAATTCTATGACGCGACCTTCCAGGCGATCGGCGGCCGTCCCGGGATCACCGACGACAAGGGTCGCCTGATCTATATGCACAACGGCGGGCTATTCCTCGTCGGCAAGCCGATCGACGGCGAAGCCGCGACCGTCGGCAACGGCTGCACCATCGGCTTCGCGATGGAGGGGCCCGAGCAGGCGAAGGCCTGGCACGATGCCGGCGTCGCCAATGGCGGCACCTCGATCGAAGATCCGCCGGGCGTGCGCGAAGGCGGTTTCGGCCAGCTTTATCTCGCTTACCTCCGTGATCCGTCGGGCAACAAGCTCTGCGCGCTGCATCGCGTCGTTTAAGGATCGGTCATGCGCGGCGAAGCGGGATTGCTGACCGATCTGGAGGCGCTTGGCATCCCCTTCGCCGCCTATGAGCATGTCGCGGTGTTCACCGTCGCCGAGAGCGACGAGGTGAACGCCGCGATCCCCGGCGCGCATACCAAGAATCTGTTCCTGAAGGACAATGGCGGCGCCTATTGGCTCGTTACCGTTCCCGGCGAAGCGCGCGTCGATCTGAAGGCCTTGCCCGCCGCGATCGGCAGCAAGCGCGTCAGCTTCGGCAAGGCCGAGGACATGGCGCGACTGCTAGGAATCGCGCCGGGGTCGGTGACGCCGCTCGCGGCGATCAACGCGCCGGTCGGAAGCATCACCGTCGTGCTCGACGAAGGGCTCGCCGCCGCCGATACGGTCAACGTCCATCCGCTGCGCAACACCGGCACGCTGGGCCTGTCGGGCGCGGCGATCCTCGATCTGCTGCGCCACTGGGGCCACGCGCCGCTCGTCGCGGGGATTCCGGTCCAGACGGAATAGGAAAAGAAAGGACCGCCGAAGCGCGGTGCTTCGGCGGTCCGTTTCGTCGGGAGTGCCCCGGCGCTATCAGGCCTTGGGCTCTTCCTTCGGAGCCGGCTCGTCGCTCGGCGCCTTCTTGTCGGTCGGTTCGGGGGCCGGAGCGGGTTCCGCGGTCGGCTCGGGCGTGGGCTCGCTCGACGGTTCGGCGGTGGGCTGCGGCGCCGGTGCCGGTTCTTCCTTGGGCGCCGGTGCGTCGGGCTCCTGCGCGAGCGCGAGCGGCGCGATGCAGAAGCTGGCGGCGGCAACGGCGATAATCGAAATCTTGCGCATAAATACCCCTATGCTGGTATCGGGAGAGGCCGGAAAAGCGACCCGTGGAAAGCCACGCCTGCCGGTTCCTGCAGGCTGTGGTTGAGGCCAAACCTGTGTAATTGCGCGAAAGTTCCAAGGTATCGGTGCGCCCCCGCCGCCTGCGGGACGAACCCCCCGAAATGCGGGGTGAACTGCTTAGCGGTCGGCGAACAGCGCGGGGTTGCGGAACCCCTTCGCCAGATGATCGATCCATGCGCGCACCAGCGGCGGCAGGCCGGTGCGGGTCGTGAAGACGAGGTGGACGATGCCGTCCTCGCTACGCCATTCGGGCAGCACATGGACAAGCGTTCCGGCGCGCAGTTCGGCGGCGCAGGCATGGTCGGGCAGCATCGCGACGCCGAGCCCCGCGGCTGCGGCCTGCCGGATCGCGCCGAAATCCCCGCAGCTGAGGCGCGGAATATGCCGGATATCGCGCGGCCCGTCAGGCCCTTCGAGCCGCCACGTCTCTTCGCCGTCCTCACCCGACGAACTCAGCGTCGGCAGCTCCGCAAGCACCTCGATCCCGCCGCCCGCGATGCGATTGGCGAGCGCGGGGCTGGCGATCAGGATGCGGCGGCTATGCGCGAGCGTCCGCATCGTCAACTCCGCGTCGCTGTCGAGTTTGACACGCACGCGTAGCGCGACGTCGATCCGCTCGGCGATGATATCGACCGGGCGATCAACCGCGACGATCTGGACATGCCCCTTGGGGTAGAGCGTCAGGAAGTCGGGCAGCATGTCGGCGACGATCGATACGAGCCCGGTCGGGCACGACATGCGGACGGTACCGCGCGGCTCGCTGAGGCTCGCCTCGACGAGCGCCTCGGCGCGTTCGGCTGCGGCAACCGCAAGCTGCGCCTGCGCGTGGAAGGCGAGGCCGATGTCAGTGACGCGAAAGCGCCGCGACGAGCGCTCGATCAGCCGCGCGCCCAGACGCTCTTCGAGCGCGGCGATGCGGCGGCTGAGTTTCGACTTGGGCAGGCGCAGCGCGCGGCCCGCGGGCGCGAAGCCGCCGTGGGTCACCACCGCGTCGAAATAGCGCAGATCGTTGAGGTCCTGCATGGCAATCGTTCTATTGATAGAACGATAAGTGTCAATATCGCGGACTACAGCCATGATCGTTGCGGTTTTATCTCCTCCTCATCGGACGGCGAAGGGTTCGCCGCCCTCTGACAGGAGAATGACCATGACCTATGATCTCAAAGGCAAAGTGGCTGTCGTGACCGGCGGCAACAGCGGTATCGGCCTCGGCATCGCGCAGGAACTGGCCGAACAGGGCGCGAAGGTGTTCGTCACCGGCCGCCGGCAAGAAGAACTCGACGCCGCGGTGAAGGCGATCGGCCATGACGCCGTCGGCGTGCAGGGCGACGTGACAAGCTTTACCGACCTCGACCGCCTCTATGATGTCGTCCAGCGGCATGGCGCGCCGATCGACATCCTCGTCGCGAATGCCGGCGGCGGTGCATTCCAGCCGCTTGGCGCGATCACCGAAGAAGAGTTCGACCGCACCTTCGGCCTGAACGTAAAGGCAACGCTGTTCACGGTTCAGAAGGCGCTGCCGCTGCTGCGCGACGGCGCGTCCATCATCCTCACCGGCTCGACCAGCGCGATCAAGGCGCTGCCTTCGTTCAGCGTCTATGGTGCGACGAAAGCGGCGATCCGGAACTTCGCGCGCCACTGGATCCTCGACCTCAAGGATCGCAAAATCCGCGTCAATGTCATCGCGCCGGGCGCCACCGAAACGCCGGGCCTCAAGGGCCTTGCTTCGACCGAGGAGGAATGGAAGGGCCTCGAAGGCGGTCTTGCCGCCGGTGTTCCACTTGGCCGCCTCGCCGACCCGCGCGAAATCGGCAAGGTTGCGGTGTTCCTCGCCTCGGACGCATCGAGCTATGTCAACGGCGCCGAACTGTTCGTCGACGGGGGCTTCGCGCAAATCTGACCCCGGATGAATTCGATTGCCCCGTCGTCCCCAGCGGACGGCGGGGTTGCGCGTTCGGGGCGCCCGCGCCACAAGGCGCCTATGCCTATCGAAACCCTTTCCACCGTCCGCAGCCATGGCGGGACGCAGGGCGTGTACAAGCACGCGAGCACCACCACCGGCACCGATATGACCTTCGCGGTCTTCGTTCCCGATCATGCGCACGGCGCGAAGCTGCCCGTGCTCTGGTATCTGTCGGGACTGACCTGCACCCACGCCAATGTGATGGAGAAGGGCGAGTATCGTGCCGCCTGCGCCGAGCATGGCGTGATCTTCATCGCTCCCGATACCAGCCCGCGCGGCGAAGGCGTTCCCGACGATGCCGAGGCCGCCTATGACTTCGGGCTCGGCGCGGGCTTCTATGTCGATGCGACCGAGGAGCCATGGGCGGAGAATTACCGGATGCGTTCGTATATCGAGGACGAACTGCCGTCGCTGGTGCTGCGCAATTTCGCGAGCGCCGACCTGACGCGGCAGGCGATCACCGGGCATTCGATGGGGGGACATGGCGCGCTGACCATCGGCCTGCGCAATCAGGATCGCTACCGTTCGGTGTCGGCCTTTTCGCCGATCGTCGCGCCGTCGCGGTGCCCGTGGGGCGAGAAGGCGCTGACCGGCTATCTGGGCGACGATCGCGAGGACTGGCACGCCTATGACGCGTGCGCGCTGCTCGATCAGGGGCTGCGCGTGCCCGACCTGCTCGTCGATCAGGGCGATGCCGACAATTTCCTGGTCGAGCAGCTCAAGACCGAACTGCTCGTGGGGGCGTGCGAGCGCGCAGGCCAGAAGGCCGAAATCCGGATGCAGCCGGGTTACGACCACAGCTATTATTTCATCTCGACCTTCATGGCCGAGCATGTCGCGTGGCATGCGGAGCGGTTGAAGGCGTAGCGATGGTAAAGATCGAAGCGATCCGGGTCTTGTTGTGGGAAGAGTGGGATCCGATCGGCGTCAACGAGACGTCTGGCTTGATCGACGAGTATGACGCCTATGCCGGCGAGATACAGACCATGATCCAGCGGGACGCCGATGCCGAAGAGATAGCTCGGCATCTTTCCCGTATCGTTACCGAGAATATGGGTCTAGACGCGGACCACGGGCGCGCGCTGGCTGTCGCAAGGAAGCTCGTCGCGCTTCGGTCCTAGATTTTCCGATTACGAGAGATTCTCGGGAATCAGCAGGCTCGACCCCGTCGTGCGCCCGGCTTCGAGGTCGGCGTGCGCGCGGGCGGCATCCTGCAGCGAATAGCGCTGGCCGACGGTGATCTTCACCGCGCCGCTCTCGATCATCTCGAACACCCGCGCCGCACCTGCCGCGCGTTCGCCGGGATGAAGATAATAGTCGAACAGGGTTGGACGCGACACGAATTGCGACCCGTGCTGCGCGAGGACGCCGAGGTTGACGCCGGTCACCGGTCCGCCGGCATTGCCATAGCTGACGATCAGCCCGCGCCGCGCCGTGGCTTTGAGCGAGGTCGTCCAAGTCGCCATGCCGATGCCGTCGAAGGTGACGGGGACGCCCTGACCGTCGGTGATCTCGCGGACGTGCGCGGCGACGTCGTCGGTCTTGTAGCGGATGACATGGTCGGCGCCGGCTTCGCGCGCCGCATGTTCCTTGGCCTCGGTGCTGACGGTGCCGATGACGGTCGCGCCGATCGCCTTCAGCCATTGCACGAGGATCAGCCCGACCCCACCTGCCGCGGCGTGAACGAGCACGGGCCAGCCGGCCTCGACCTTGGCGCAGCGCTCGACGAGGGCTTCGACGGTGCAGGCCTTGAGCAGCGCGGCCGCCGCAGTGTCGTCGTCGATCGAGGCGGGAAGCTTGAACAGCGACGCGGCCGGAACGATCCGCGCCGAGGCATAGGCGTTGCGCTGCGGCCCGAAGGTCGCGACGCGGTCGCCGGACTTCAGGCCGTGGACCTCGGCGCCGACCGCGACAACCTCGCCTGCCGCTTCGACGCCGAGGCCGCCGGGAAGTTCGACCGGATAGGTGCCGTCGCGATGATAGGTGTCGATGTAGTTCAGTCCGACCGCGGTCTGCCGCACGAGCACCTGTCCGGGGCCGGGATCGCCGAGCGTGACCTCACGCCAGTCGATGACCTCGGGTCCGCCCTGCGTTTCGATGAACGCCTCGATCGCTTTCATGCGCCGCTCTCCTGCTGTCCGGCCCATCTGGTGGGCCGGGCAGAGGAGCGCAAGGGCGATGCGGCAAAAGCCCCTCCCTCAACGGGGAGGGGCTCAAATCATTTGGGCCGGCGCGGGCTGCGCTGGCCGTAGGGCTTGGGCTTGTAGCGTTCGTTGCCCCCGGGACCACCCGGTCCACGCGAGCCGCGCGGGCCCGCGCGGTCGCCGAAGCCACGGTCGCCGCCCGGCGCACGGCCGAGCGTGCTGCGCGGCGGGCGGTCGCCCGAGCCTTTTTCGCGGCGCGGCGGATAGGTCGGGCCGTCGGGTGCGGGGGTGATCGCGACGCCGCTGTCGTCCTCGCCATCCTCGTTGGCGCTGCGCTGCACCGCTTCGGCGAAGCGGTCGGCAATCGCGCGCGGGATGTTGAACATCGTTTCCCTCGGACCGATGCGGATCGCGCCGATCTCGTTCTTGCTCACATGGCCGCGGCGGCACAGGAGCGGCAGGATCCAGCGCGGGTCGGCATTCTGGTGGCGGCCGATGTTGAGGCGGAACCAGACGCTGTCCTCGAACCCTTCGCGGCGGTCGGCGCTGCCGCGTTCGGGGCGCTCGAAGCGTTCGCCGCGCTCGGGGCGGCCGGCGGCGTCGCGGCCGCGCGGGCTGTTGTCGAGCAGATCCTCGGGCGGCGGCATCAGCGCGCGGTGCGCCTGAACCAGCGAGGCGGCGATATCTTCGGGGGTGCGCTCGGCCATCAGGCGCTGCGCGAGTTCGATATCCTCGGGCTCATGCTCGACGGGGGTGAGCAGTTTCTCCATCAGCCGTTCCTGATCGCGCTTGCGCACGTCGGCGGCGGTCGGCGCGTCCATCCATTCGGCGTTGATCCGCGCACCGCGGAGCATGCCGTCGACGCGGCGGCGGCGCGGATAGGGGACGATGATGACCGCGGTGCCCTTTTTGCCGGCGCGGCCGGTTCGGCCCGACCGGTGCTGGAGCGCTTCGGCGTCGCGCGGGATTTCGACGTGGATGACGAGGCTGAGCGTCGGCAGGTCGATCCCGCGCGCGGCGACGTCGGTCGCGACGCAGACCTTGGCGCGGCGGTCGCGGAGCGCCTGCAGCGCCTGGTTGCGTTCGTTCTGGCTATGCTCGCCCGACAGCGCGACGGCGGAGAAACCGCGCTCGACGAGGCTGGCGTGCAGGCGGCGGACATTGTCGCGCGTCGCGCAGAACAGCATCGCGGTCTCGGCATCGTGGAGGCGGAGCAGATTGACGACTGCGCCTTCGATGTCGGCGGGCGCGACGGTCACCGCCTGATAGGCGATGTCGCCATGGCCGCGGTCTTCACCGACGGTCGAGATGCGCAGTGCGTCTTGCTGATAACGCTTGGCGAGCTGGACGATCGGCTTCGGGAGCGTCGCCGAGAACAGCAAGGTACGGCGCGTTTCGGGGGTGCCATCGAGGATTTCCTCAAGGTCGTCGCGAAAGCCCATGTCGAGCATTTCGTCGGCCTCGTCGAGGATCGCGACGCGGAGCGCGGTGAGGTCGAGCGCGCCGCGTTCGAGGTGATCGCGCAGACGTCCGGGGGTGCCGACGACGATCTGCACACCCTGGCCCAAGGCGCGGCGTTCCTTGCTGGCGTCCATGCCGCCGACGCAGGTCGCGATGCGCGCGCCGGCCTTGGCATAGAGCCAGCCGAGCTCGCGGCTGACCTGTAGCGCGAGTTCGCGCGTCGGGGCGACGATCAGCGCGAGCGGCGAGGTTGCGAAGGGCAGGCGGCCCTCCTCGATCAGTTCGTCGGCCATCGCGATGCCGAAGGCGACGGTCTTGCCCGAACCGGTCTGCGCCGAGACGAGCAGGTCGCGGCCCTTGGCCTCGTCCTCGGTAACCTGCGTCTGGACGGGGGTGAGCGCTTCATAGCCGCGCGCGGTGAGGGCGTCCGAAAGGACGGGCGAGAGATTTTCGAAAGGCATTTTGTTCTCTTATCCTGTGCGGCAAAGGTGCCGTAGTTGCTTCTCCGCCGCCCGGGATTCGATTCAGGTCTGGTGCCCGAGTCCGAACAATTGGGTCATGGATGCTGAAACGCGTTCAGCATGACGAGGAATTATATGGGTTTTTCCTAAAGTGCCTGGCCTGCAGCGTGTCCGCTGGCCCAAGCCCATTGAAAATTATAGCCGCCCAGCCACCCGGTGACATCCACGGCTTCGCCGACCGCATACAGTCCCGGCACGCTTTTGGCCATCATTGTTTGCGAGGACAGGTTTGCGGTCGAAATTCCGCCGACGGTGACCTCGGCCTTGGCGAAGCCTTCGGTCCCGTTGGGGTGGAAGGGCCAGCGGGCGAGGCGCGTCTCCGCGTCGGCGAGTTTGCGGTCGGTCTGCGCGCCGAGTTCGCCCGGAAGCGCGAGGCGCTCGGCCAGCGTTTCGGCGAGGCGGTCGGGGAGGGCGGCGCCGAGGGCGGCGCGAACGGTGGTGCGCGGGCGGCTGCGCTTCGCGTCGAGCAGCCAGCCCGAAGGCGCATCGGGAAGGAAGTCGATCGTCACCGGCTCGCCGTGGCGCCAGTAGCTGCTGGTCTGCAGGATCGCGGGGCCGGACAGTCCCTTGTGCGTGAACAGCGCGGCTTCGCGGAACGCGGTCTTGCCCGCACGGGCTTCGACGGGCGTTGCGACGCCCGACAGGTCTCGGAACAGGACGTCGTCGCCGCCGAGCGTCAGCGGTACAAGTGCGGGGCGTGGTTCGACGACCTTGAGTCCGAACTGGCGTGCGAGGTCGTAGGCGAAGCCTGTCGCGCCCATCTTCGGGATCGAGGGGCCGCCGGTCGCGATGACGAGGTTGGGCGCGGTGAACATCTGGTCGCCGAAAGTCACGGTGAACGCGCCATCGGTATGCGTCACCTCGCGCACCGGCTGGCCGCAGCGGACGTCGACGCCGCCCTTGGCGCATTCCTCGAGCAGCATCGCGACGACCTGTTTCGCCGGGCCGTCGCAGAAGAGCTGGCCGAGCGTCTTTTCATGATGCGCAATGCCGTAGCGGTCGACCAGCGCGATGAAATCGGCCGCCGTGTAGCGCGCGAGCGCGGACTTTGCGAAATGCGGGTTCGCCGAGATGTAGCGGTCGGGCGCGGTGTGGATGTTGGTGAAGTTGCAGCGGCCGCCGCCCGAGATCAGGATCTTCTTGCCGACTTGGTCGGCATGGTCGAGCAGCAGGACGCGCTTGCCGCGCTGCCCCGCGACCGCGGCGCACATCAGTCCGGCCGCGCCGGCACCCAGCACGATGGCGTCGTAACCTGTCATGCGGGTGTCAGTGCAGCTTTGCGATCGAAAGGCCGTCGGCCTTGGCGCGGACCTTCACCGATTCCTCGCTGCGGGTGAGTGCTTTCGCGATGGCTTTCAGCGCCATGCCCTTCTTCGCGAGCGTGTGGAGCTTGTCGATCTCGGCCGCGGTCCAGGGCTGTTTGTGGCGTTCGAACTTGTCCTTCATGCCATGACCTCCGGATCGGCGGCGGCGGCGAGGATCTCGATCGCATCCTCGCGGCCCTGAAATTCGACCATGTCACCCGTTTCGGCGCCCATCAAGGCGCGGCCGAGCGGCGCAGTGAAAGCGATGCGTCCCGCGGCCGGGTCCGCCTCGTCGTGACCGACGATGGTGACCGCGCGCCCGGCGCCATCGAGCGCGTAGCGGACGCGGCTGCCGATACCTACGACATCGTCTTCGGCCGGCGCCTGCACTTCGGCGGTCGCCTTGCGCGTGTTGAAATAGCGCAGCTGGCGTTGAAGCTTCTTGCGCGCTTCCTCGTCGCCCTCGACCGCAACCGCGGTTTCGAGGCGCGCGACCTCTTCGCCGAGCAGGCGCAGCCCGCGCGGCGTCACGAGGTTCGCGCCGACCGGGATCGGCAGCTCATATTCGGGTTCTTTATGCTCGTCGTCGCTTTCGCGGCGGAAGGCTACGCTCATCGTCTCTTTCCTGAATGATCGGCGCCTCTGGGCCACGAAGGTGGCGATATAAAGGCGCATCGCCGTAACCGCACAGCGATCTTCCGCGAAACAGGGACGATGCCATCCCCCGCATCATCCATTTTCCAAGGGAGTATCCAAATGACCAATACGCTGAAACTGTCGCTGGCCGCCTCGGCCATTCTCGCCATGGCCGCGGGCACCGCGATCGGCGGCACCGCCGCCGCCGCCGAGGGCAAGACCGAGAAATGCTTCGGCATCGCGCTCAAGGGCAAGAACGACTGCGCCGCCGGTCCCGGCACGAGCTGCGCCGGCACCTCGACCGCCGACTATCAGGGCAACGCCTGGAAGCATGTGAAGCCCGGCACCTGCGTCAAGATGGGCGGGACGCTGACCGCGCACGCCGGAAATGCGAAGCCCAAGAAGGGCTGACCAACCTTGTCCGTCCCCTCGGTCCACTCGCTGCCGCCGCGCGCCGGCATAGGGCTTCGATCCCGGCACTATGCCGATGTGCTCGCGGCGGTGGAGGAGGGGGCGGCGCCCGCCTGGGTCGAAGTGCACCCCCAAAATTACTTCGGCGCAGGCGGGCCCCCGCATCGCTGGCTGACCGCGATCGCGGAGCATCTGCCGCTCAGCTTCCACTCGGTCGGGCTGTCGCTCGGGTCGGCAGCCGGCGTCGATGCGGATGAGCTTGAAGCGCTCGCGGCGCTTTGCGACCGTTACGCGCCCGCGATGGTCTCCGACCATCTGAGCTGGAGCAACGGGCCGGACGACAAGTTCCCGGACCTTTTGCCCATTCCCTATACCGATACCGCACTTGATCATTTCGCCGCGCAGGTCGGCCGCGTGCAGGACCGGCTCGGCCGAAGTATCCTGATCGAGAATCCGTCGCGCTATCTCGCATACGCGAAGAGCGATTGGGACGAGGCCGGATTCCTTCACGAACTTTGCCGCCGCAGCGGCTGCGGGCTGCTGCTCGATATCAATAATGTCGAAGTTTCGGCCTTCAACCTCGGGCTCGATCCCGCCCCCTGGCTCGACGCGTTCGATCCGGCGCTCGTCGGCGAAATCCACGTCGCGGGTCATGCGGTCAAGGACGACGATATGGGCGGCCGGATCGCGATCGACGATCATGGATCGGCGGTGCGCGCAAGCTGCTGGGATTTGCTGGCGCGCTTTCTGAAGCGGGCGGGGCCGAAGCCGGTGCTTGTCGAATGGGACACCGATGTTCCGGACTATGCCGTGCTGATCGCCGAAGCGGCGAAAGCGGACACACTGATCGAACCGGTCGATGCTTGAGCGCGAACAGGCGGCCATCGCGGCCACGCTGCTCAAGGGCCCGGATCATCTTCCCGCAGGATTGTTCGCAGGCGACGAAGCCGCAGTGCTGCGCGGCCTTCGCGTCCATGCCAATACCATCTCGCACGCGCGCCTCGTCGCGCTGGAAGAGACGTTTCCGCGCACCCGCGATTATCTGGGTGACGCCGCCTTCAACCGCCTGTCGCGCAGCTTCGTCGAGGGCGGCGGTGCCGAGGGACTCGCGCTTTTCGACATCGGCCGCGATTTCGCCGGCTGGCTCGACGACCCGCTTGCCGCCGACGTCGCGCGGGTCGAATGGGCGTGGCTCGAAAGCTACAACGCCGCCGAGGCCGCGCCGCTGCGCCTCGCCGACCTTGCGGGTCAGGATGAAGCAGCGCTGCTCGGTACGACGGTCCGCCTGCACTCCGCCGCACGGATCGTGACGCTAACGAGCGATGCCGCCCCGATCGTCGACTCCGCTTTCGCCTCCGGCACGGCAGCGCTGCTGGTCGCCCGGCCCGACGCCGAGGTGCGCCTGTTCGCGCTTCATGCAGCCGACGACGCGGCGCTCGATCTGGCAAAAGAATTTTCGACCCTCGGTAACCTCATCGCGCGCCTCGCCGAAGTTCATCCGGACGGTGGTGCCGCGATCGCGGCGCTGATCGACGCCGGGGCATTCGAAAGGTTTTGAGAGATGAATCGCTTGGTCGCATTCTATGATCGCGGCGTGGAGATCGCCGCATCGCGTATCCCCGAATCGCTCGCACTGTTCCTGCTGCGCGTCGCGCTGGCCGGTGTCTTCTGGCGTTCCGGCCAGACGAAGGTGATCGAAGGCAGTTTCCTGTCGATCAACCCGTCGACCTATGACCTGTTCGCGTCGGAGTTTTCGGGCCTGCCGCTCGATCCGGTGATCGCGGTGCCGCTGACCACCTATGCCGAGCATTTCTTTCCCGTCCTCTTGCTCTTCGGTCTCGCCACCCGTTTCTCGGCCGGCGCGCTGCTGGTGATGACGCTGGTCATCCAGATCTTCGTCTTTCCCGATGCATGGTGGCCGGTCCACTCGCTGTGGGTCGCAATGGCCGGGATCCTGATCGTGCGTGGCGGCGGGCTGTTTTCGCTCGACGCGCTGCTTGCTAGGGTGCGCGTGAAATGAGCATCGACGAACCTTCGCTCTCGCGCCTGATGGCCGCATCGCAGCGAGGGGACCGTGCGGCCTATCGGGCGCTGCTCGGCGATTGCCGCAAATGGCTCGAACGCTATTTCGCCCGCCGCATCGCGCCGCACCAGATCGACGATCTGGTTCAGGAAACGCTGGTGTCGATGCACCGCAAGCTCGACACATGGGACAGCGGCCGGCCCTTCCTGCCGTGGCTCGCGGCAATCGCGCGCTATCGGTGGATCGACATGCTGCGCCGCCAGCGCGACGAGGCCGAACTCGGCGAGAACGACGCCGCGGTCGGCGCGGAGGACGAGGCGGTGCACGCGCAGCTCAGCATCGACCGCCTGCTCGCCTATCTGACGCCGGCGCAGGCGCAGGCGATCACGCTGGTGAAGATCGAGGGTGCGTCGATCGCCGAGGCATCGAAGATTTGCGGCCAGAGCGAGAGCCTGGTCAAGGTGAACATCCATCGCGGGCTGAAGAAGCTCGCGCAATTGATTGAAAGCGAATGATATGACGGACGCATCGTTCGACGATCTGATCGACGGTCTTGCCGGTGAGCTCAAGCCTGTCCGCCCGCGGCGTGTGCTGCGCGGCGGGCTGTGGGTTGCGGCGGGCTGGCTCGCCGGAGCGGCCTTCCTGCTCTGGGTTTTCGGGATGCGGCACGATCTGGCGGCGGGGCTGGCGATGGCGCCGCTGCCGATGCTTTCCTTCTGGCTGATCGTCGCGCTCGGCCTGGCCGCCGCGTGGAGCGCGCTGCGCATGGGGCTTCCCGCGGTCGGGCGCGATTATAGCGGGTGGCGCTGGGCCGGACTCGCGGCGCTGGCGCTGCCGCTGACCGCGATCTTTATCGGAATGGGCGACAGCCATGCCGCGATGGACGCGATGCGCCCCGAAACGGGGATGCGCTGCACGATCGACGGGCTGATCGCCGGGATCGGCGTCGGCGCGGCGCTGTTCGCATGGCTCAAGGGCGGCGCGCCGACCTCTCCGACGCGCGCGGGCTGGGTGATCGGGATTGCCGCCGGGGCGGCCGGGGCGACTGCGGTCGGACTGCATTGCTCGTCGAACGACATGATCCATATCGCGCTGTGGCACGGGCTCGCGATCCCGCTCTGGGGTCTGGCCGGGCGTGTTTTTCTGTCGCCGCTGCTGCGCTGGTAGCGACCGCTGGACATCGCTTCTTCTGTGTTATATGGATAACACACGAAGGAGATTGAGCATGCGTAACTGGACGATGGTGGCCCTGCCGCTGGCACTCGCGATGACGGTCACGGCCTGCAGCGCCGAGATCACGAGCGACAGCAAGGATGGCAAGCGAACGGTCGAGGCCGGGCCGGTCACGACGCAGAGCTTCGATCTCAAGGATTTCACCGGCGTCAAGGTCGCCGGACCCGACGACGTGACCATCCGCCATGGCGAAGCGTTTGCGATCACCGCGAAGGGACCGAAGAACGAACTCGACGAACTCGAGATCAAGCTCGACGGCGACGTGCTGTCGATCGGCCGCAAGCGTTCGGGCTTCAGCTTCAACAGCCACGACGGCAAGGGCCTGCAGATCGAAATCACGCTGCCGAAGCTCGACAAGCTGCGCCTGACCGGCTCGGGCTCGATCGACGCCGACAGCATCGAGGGCGATGCGGTCGAGGCCGTCGTCACCGGATCGGGCGATCTCAAGGTTGCGAAGCTTTCGGGCAAGAGCGCCGAACTCACGATCTCCGGCTCGGGCGATATCGAGATCGGCGGCGGCACGATCGGCACGGGCGATTACAATGTCACCGGATCGGGCAGCATCGACGCCGACGGGCTGATCGCCGACACACTCGACATATCGATCACGGGGTCGGGCGACGTCGATGCGCAGGCGACCGGCGCGGCCGATGTCAGCATCCTCGGTTCGGGCGACGCGAACATCAGCGGCGGCGGCAAATGCACGACCAAGGCGATGGGATCGGGCACCGCGACCTGCAAGTGACGCGGCACTGGTGCCGCCCCGGCCGAACGGTTAAGGCGGCACCATGACCAGCTATTCCCGCCTGGCCGCTCCGCTGGCCGTCGCCCTGCTTTTCACCGGCCCGGCTTCAGCCGCCGAAAGGCGGTTCGGACTGTCGAGTTTCGAGGCGATCGAGGTCATGGCCGACGTCGATGTCGAGGTGACGACGCGCGCGCCGGTGAGCGCCGTTGCCACGGGGCCGCAGGATGCACTCGACCGGCTCGTGCTCGAAACGCGCAGCGGACGGCTGGTGATCAGTTCGAAGAAATTTTCGGACGACGAGAATCGGCCGACGAAACCGGGTGCCGTGACGATTCGGATCAATGCCGCGAACCTGCAATCGGCGACACTCGTCGGCGCGGGTTCGCTGCAGGTCGACCAGTTGAAGGGCACGCGTGTCGCGGTCGGGCTGCGCGGACCGGGCAGGATCGGGGTCGGGCGGATCACGACCGACCGGCTGGCGGTCGCGATGATCGGCAACGGCACGATGACGCTCGCGGGGACGGCGAAACAGGGCCAGATGACGCTGTCGGGCGCGAATATGGTCGATGCCGGCAAGCTCGCGATCGACGAGCTCACCAGCGACAGCGAGGGCGCGGGCGATCATATCTTCAACGCGGTGAAGAGCGCCGCGCTGACGACGCGCGGGATCGGCAAGACGGTGGTGCTCGGCCGCCCGGTCTGCACCGTGCGCAATACCGGAAGCGGCAGCGTGACCTGCGGGCCGGCGAAGCGATAGGCGCTAGTGCGCCGCAGCGCCCAGCCCGTCGATCTTCTTCGACTGTTTCGCGATCAGCCCGGGGAAGAAGCGCGCGAGGCGTGACAGGCGCTTTGCCATCTTGCCGACGGTGACATGTACGCGGGTGCCATGCACGGCCTCCCACGCCGCTTCGCCCACGCGCTCGACGGGGACGATTTCGAACCCGCTTTCCGACAGGCGGTTGCGCGCGGGCTCGTTGCTGTCGGCGCTGACCTGATCGAGCAGGGGCGTATCGATGAAGCCCGGCATCAGCGAGCGCACCTTGATGCCGTGCTTGGCGAACTCGATCTCCAGCGCCTCGGTCAGCCCGCGCACCGCGAATTTGGTCGCCGAATAGACGGCGAGCCCCGCCACGCCGTAAAAGCCCGATGCCGATCCGGTGTTGAGGATCGTCGATCCGGGCGTCGCGCGGAGCAGCGGCAGCGCCATGTAGATACCGTTGACGACGCCCCCGAAATTGATCGCGATCAGCCGGTCGGCCTCCTCGGGCGCCATGTCGATATACTGCCCGCCCGACCCGATTCCGGCATTGTTGAAGAGGACGTCGAGCCGCCCGCCGCTCGCGGTCGCGAACGCGTCGAGCGCGGCCTTCCATTGGTCGCGGTCGCGCACGTCCATGATGTGGCGCGACGAAGCGCCCTCGGGAAGCAGCGCGGCGGTTTCGTCGATGCCGGTCGCGTTGACGTCGGCGATTCCGACGAACCAGCCCTGCGCCGCGAAATGGCGTGCTGTCGCGCGGCCGATTCCCGAACCGCCGCCGGTGATGAAAATCGCCTTCCGTGCCATCTGCGCGCTCCCTTACATTCGTGTCAGTGACAGAAGAGGCGAGGCTGACGTGAACGTCAAGCGGCAATCGCGCTTGGCAAGGCGACCTGCGCGTCGCTATCAGGGCGCCGATGTTTCGCCTGCGCCTGATGCTCCTGACCTTGCTGGCCTTATGCATGGGCGTCGCACTTCCCGCGCACGCCGCGGTAACCGTCAGTTTCTACAGCCATGATTTCGGCGACCGCTTTCCGCACGCTTTCATCGTCGTGAAGGGCAAGCTCGACGGCAGCGGACAGGCGGTCGACAATAATTTCGGCTTCACTGCGAAGAATGTCAGCCCGGCGATCCTGCTCGGATCGGTGAAGGGCTATGTCCAGACCTCCGAACCCGATTATGTCGCGAAGAGCGACCGCCAGTTCAGCGTCGTGGTCGACGATGCGACCTATGCGCGCGTGATCGCAAAGGTGCGCGAATGGCAGGACCGCAAGCAGCCGAGCTATAGCCTGAACAAGGCGAACTGCGTCCATTTCGTGATGGAGCTGGCCGAGGTCGTCGGGCTGAAGGTCAACCGGAAGAGCAAGTTCTTCAAGAAGCCGAAGACGTTTCTGCTGGAGGTGAAGGAACTCAATCCGGCGCTTGGGTAATGGGGGGGAGCGGACATGATGATTGCGATGCTGATGCTGCTTGCGGCGCCCGGGGCGGAACAGCCGCCGTCGCCCGTGCCGCAGGCGGACGAGCCGATGAAGCCGGTCACCAATCCGGGGGGCTGGGTCACGCCGGCGGACTATCCGCCCGCCGCGCTTCGCGACACGCTGGAGGGCGTGACGGGCTTCCGGTTGACGGTCGGACCCGACGGCTTGCCGCGACGGTGCGAAATCATTGCGTCGAGCGGGCATGAAATGCTGGATACCGCAACCTGCCGCCTCATCATGGAGCGCGCGCGGTTCCAGACGCAGCGCGATGCCAACGGCGTGCGGGTGGGCGGCACCTATAGCAACCGCATACGCTGGCAGATGCCCGACGATTATCTGGAGCAGCTGGCGAGGTCGGGTTTCCAGCTCGATACCAATCGCCCGGCCTGGCCGCGCGGTGCCGTTCCCGATCCGGCGATGGTGACGCTCGATGCCAGCGCGCACTATCCCGCGAAGGCGCTGGCGGCGCGGCAGGAAGGCGACGTCGTCATGACGTTGACCGTCGATCCGCTTGGCAAGGTGGTTGGCTGTACGGTGATCAACACCAGCATGGTAAAGGAACTCGACGATGCGGCTTGCGCGCTGATGCGGGCGAACGGCAAATTCGAGCCGGCGCTCGACAGCAATGGCAAACCGGTAAGGTCGGTGGTTCCGGCAACCTTCAACTGGGTGCTGCCGCGCGCCGACGACGCCGCTCCGAACCCGGAGCCGCCCATTCGCAAATTCCCCATGAGCGATGCCGGAATGATCGAGGCGACGGTACGGATCGGAACCGACGGGCAGGCAAGCGATTGCCAGTACAAGAGCGCAGGTGTCGGGGGACAGATGCCGAATCCGTGCGACTCGATCGGCGGCAGGCTGCGCTATATCCCCTTTACCGGTACGAACGGGCGGCCTGTTGCAAAGCGGATCACCTTCCGGACCGAGGTGAAGGTCGAGGACGACGCGGCGCCGGCAGCCGCGCCGGCCAAATAACCAGCCACTGGACGCCGGACCACTTTCACCCTATGTTCAGGGAACGGGGCGCAATAATCTTGGCTCCGGACGTATGGAGGGGCGATTCTTGCGGTTACTTCTGACCCTTTTGGCGCTGATCACCGGGTTCGCGAGTGCGGACCGGGCGATGGCTGCGCCTGCCGTTCCGGCGGCAATGGGGTCGCTCGTCCTGCTCGCCGAAAGCGCGGGCAAGGTCGAGACCGTCGACAATGAACGCCGTCCCACGACCACCGCACCGACCCGCCGCACCACCAGCGGCGGCAGCGGCAAGCCGCGCAAGGCGGGGCCGCCGCATCTTCCCGGCCTGCTCACCGGCAGCGACCGCGCGCTCGAATAGCTTCGAGAGCTGACGCCCTTTCGGGCCTCGCCTCCGCCTGTGCGGGGGCTTTTCCTGTATGTTCCGCGCGGCATGCCTGCCGCCCCCGTCTATCCAGAATCCAAGGAAATCCCATATGTTCGGCAGCATTGCCAAGAGCCTGTTCGGCTCGTCCAACGACCGCTACGTCGCCTCGATGCGCAAGATCGTCGCGAAGATCAACGCCTTCGAGCCCGAACTCGAGGCGCTGGGCGACGACGAACTGAAGGCGCAGACGCAGAAATTCCGCGACCGGCTGGAAGCCGGCGAAACGCTCGACGACGTCCTGCCCGAAGCCTTTGCGACGGTGCGCGAGGCGTCGAAGCGCACGCTCGGCATGCGCCACTTCGACGTCCAGATGATCGGCGGCATCGTCCTTCACCGCGGCGAGATCGCCGAGATGGCGACGGGCGAGGGCAAGACGCTGATGGCGACGCTGCCCTGCTATCTCAACGCGCTCGAGGGCAAGGGCGTGCACGTCGTGACGGTCAACGACTATCTGGCCCGCCGCGACGCCGAATGGATGGGCACCGTCTATGGCTTCCTGGGCCTGACCACCGGCATCATCGTCCCGAACCTCAACGAGACGCAGCGCCGCGAAGCCTATAACAGCGACATCACCTATGCGACGAACAACGAGCTGGGTTTCGATTACCTCCGCGACAATATGAAGTTCGACCGCGCGCAGATGGTCCATCGCACCTTCAACTTCGGCATCGTCGACGAAGTCGACTCAATCCTGATCGACGAAGCGCGCACCCCGCTGATCATCTCGGGCCCGACCGACGACAAGTCGGAGATGTATGTCCGCGTCAACGAAGTCGTGCTCCAGCTCGTCGAGGACGATTACGAGAAGGACGAGAAGGCCAAGTCGATCAACCTGACCGAAGAAGGCACCGAGCATGTCGAGCGGCTGCTCGAAGCCGCGGGCCTGCTGCAGGGCAGCAACCTGTACGACATCGAGAACACGCAGGTCGTCCACCACGTCAATCAGGCGCTGAAGGCGATCGTGATGTTCAAGCTGGACATCGATTATATCGTCAAGGACGGCAAGGTCGTCATCATCGACGAATTCACCGGCCGCATGATGGACGGCCGCCGCTGGTCCGACGGCCTGCACCAGGCGGTCGAGGCAAAGGAAGGCGTCCAGATCGAGCCCGAGAACCAGACGCTCGCCTCGATCACCTTCCAGAACTATTTCCGCATGTATCCGAAGCTTTCGGGCATGACCGGTACCGCCGCGACCGAGGCGGCCGAATTCTTCGACATCTACAAGATGAACTGCGTCACCATCCCGACCAACCGCCCGATCGCGCGGCAGGATGACGAGGACGAGTTCTACAAGAATATCACCGACAAGTTCGGCGCGATCGCGCGAACGATCCGCGAGGCGCAGGAGCGCGGCCAGCCCGTGCTCGTCGGCACCGTGTCGATCGAGAAGTCCGAGCTGCTGTCGTCCTTCCTCGAAAAGGAAAATGTCGCGCACAGCGTCCTCAACGCGCGCTTCCACGAGAGCGAGGCGCACATCGTCGCGCAGGCGGGCCGCACCGGCGCGGTCA
>Ga0209257_1001130_pt1 | contig 34283 bp, 36 predicted proteins | sample AraplaCvi_mCL_r2_FD_184277 | JGI IMG/M metagenome (GOLD analysis project Ga0209257, IMG submission 184277) | Arabidopsis root microbial communities from North Carolina, USA - plate scrape MF_Cvi_mCL_r2 (SPAdes) (version 2) | ecosystem: Host-associated > Plants > Roots > Endosphere | place: USA...
GCCGACGCGGTGACCGAGAACAACATCCGCGGCCTCTACGACGAGCAGCAGAAGCTGGCCCGCCGTTCGGAGGAGATCCGCGCCCGGCAGATCGTGCTGACGACCGCCGCCGAGGTGGACCAGGTGAAGAAGCTGCTCGCCACGGGCGCGAACTTCGAAGCGCTGGCCATGGAACGCTCGCGCGACGGGGCCACCCGCTTCAACGGCGGCGACCTGGGCTATTTCACCACCGACGTCATGCCCGAGGCCTATGAGGCGGCGCTGAAGGGCGCCAAGGTGGGCCAGCTGGTCGGTCCGGTCCCGGTCCAGGGCGGCTTCGCCCTGGTGAAGGTCGAGGACGTGCGCCAGGAGCAGCCGATCTCCCTGGACGCGGCCCGCCCTCAGATCGTCCGTTTCCTCACCTACGACCGCATCCGCGACCTGCTCGAGAAGCTGCGCGCCAAGGCCAAGGTCGAGACCCTGATCAAGGCTGAAGCCGGCGCGACCAAACCCGTGCCGCCGGCCGACGCCCCCAAGGTCCTGGCCCCCGCTCCGGCCGCCGCCCCTGCCGTCCCGCCCCAGAAGGGAGCCGCCAAATGAGCCGCAAGCCCACCAAGCCCGCGGCGGCCAAGGCCGCGACGCCGAAGACGGCCAGCAAGGCGCCCAAGCCCGTGGAGGCGATGGGCCAGGCCGTCGAGCGCGCCCTGGACCCGCTGACCAGCGCCCTGAAGCGCGCGGGTCTCAAGCGCGCCGACAAGGCCGCCCGCGCCTTCGACGACCGCACGCCCGCCCCCGCGCCGGCTGCCCCGGCCACCGGCAAGGTCGACAAGTCGGCCATGCCGGTGTCGCCGCTGGCCGTGCCGTTCCCGCGCATGCAGCCGATCCGCGGCCTGACCATGGCGACCGGCCGGGCCGGCTTCTACAAGCACGAGCGCGACGACCTGCTCGTCATGAGCTTTCCGGAGGGCGCCAGCTGCGCCGGGGTGTTCACCCGCCACGGTGTCGGTTCGGCGCCCGTGGACTGGTGCAAGCGCCATCTGGAGGCCACCAAGGGCGAGGGCGTCCGCGCCCTGGTGGTCAACGCCGGCTGCGCCAACTCCTTCACCGGTCGCCCGGGCGCGGACGCGGTGCGTCGCGTGGCTTCGGCGGTGGGCAAGCGCTTCGACTGCCGCCAGCGCGACGTGATGGTGGCCTCCACCGGCGTGATCGGCGTGCTGCTGGACGACGCCAAGATCGTCAACCGCCTGGCCGACGTGGAGCACAAGCTCAACCCCGACGGCTGGGGCGGCGCGGCGCGGGCGATCATGACCACGGACACCTTCCCGAAAGGGGCCTACGCCGAGGCGAAGATCGACGGGGTGACCGTGCGGATCGGCGGCATCTGCAAGGGCTCGGGCATGATTGCGCCCGACATGGCGACGATGCTGGCCTTCGTGGTCACCGACGCGGCCATCTCCCCGGGCGCCCTGCAGAACCTCTGCAACCTCTACACCCGCAACACCTTCAACGCGGTGACGGTGGACGGCGACAGGTCCACCAACGACACGCTGCTGCTGTTCGCCACCGGCCAGTCGGGCGCGCCGAAGATCAGCCGCGCCGGGGACAAGCGCCTGGCCGATTTCCGCGACAAGCTGGAGCAGGTGCTGATGAACCTGGCCCACCAGCTCGTCCGCGACGGGGAGGGAGCCACCAAGTTCATCAAGATCACGGTGACCGGCGCGGAGAGCGCCGCCTCGGCCCGCAAGATCGCCAAGTCCATCGCCGACAGCCCGCTGGTGAAGACCGCCTTCGCCGGCGAGGACGCCAACTGGGGCCGGATCGTCATGGCGGTGGGCAAGGCCGACGAGCCGGTGGACCGCGATAGCATGAGCGTGAAGTTCGGCCCGTACTGGGCGGCCCAGGACGGCCTGATCGCCGGCAGCTACGACGAGGCCAAGATGAGCGCCTACATGAAGCGCCAGGAGCTCGAAGTCAGCGTCGACGTGGGCATGGGCCGCGCCAGCTCCACCGTCTGGACCTGCGATCTCACCAAGCGGTACGTCGAGATCAACGGCGACTACCGCAGCTAGACGGACCCCACAGCCCAGCTCGCGCGTTAAGATAGGCCGGCCTGAGCCTTAGGCCGGCCGGGAGCGTCGAGATGATCGCCTGCAGCGGTTGGGGCGCCGGGATTCCACGCGGGTTCCTCGTGGTCGCCTGGGCGCTCATGCTGCTGGCCGCCATCCTGCCGGGCCCGGCCCTCGCCGCGCAGCCTCCGGCGAGCCCTCGCGAACCGGCGGTCATCGTCCTCGACATCGACGGCGCCATCGGCCCGGCCACCACCGAATATGTCCGGAACGGGTTGAAGGCCGCCGCGGCCCGCGGGTCCGCGCTCGTGGTGCTCCGGATGGATACGCCCGGCGGCCTGGATTCCGCCACCCGCGACATCATCGGCGAGATCCTGGCCTCGCCCGTGCCGGTGGCCACCCTCGTCGCGCCGGCCGGGGCCCGCGCCGCCAGCGCCGGGACCTATATCCTCTACGCCAGCCACCTGGCGGCCATGGCGCCCGGCACGCACCTGGGCGCGGCGACGCCGGTGATGATCGGCGGCGCGCCCACGCCGCTGCCTGGCGGAGCCCCCAGGCCGGACGACAAGCAGAAGCCCACGGGAGACGCCAAGCCGCCCGGCGACGCCATGTCGGCCAAGGTGGTGAACGACGCGGCCGCCTACATCGCCGCCCTGGCCGCCCTGCAGGGGCGCAACGCCGAGTGGGCGGAACGGGCCGTGCGGGAGGCCGCCACGCTCACGGCGGAACAGGCCCTCGCCCAGCGGGTGATCGAGCTGGTGGCGGCCGACGTTCCGGCCGTGCTGGCCCAGGCGAACGGCCGCACGGTGCAGCTGGGCGGCAAGCCGCGGGTGCTGCACACCCCCGGCGCCGACTTCGAGGTGCTGGACGCGGGTTGGCGCATCCGCTTGCTCGGTGTGATCACCAACCCGAACATCGCCTACATCCTGCTGCTGGTCGGCCTCTACGGCTTGATCTTCGAGTTCATGTCCCCGGGCGCGGTGGCGCCGGGGATCGTCGGGGCGGTGGCCCTGCTCACCGCGCTCTTCGCCCTGGATCTGCTGCCCGTGAACTATGCCGGCCTGGCGCTGATCCTGCTGGGCGTCGGGCTGATGACGGCCGAGGCGTTCAACCCGTCGGTGGGCGCGTTCGGCGTCGGCGGCGTCGTCGCCTTCGCGCTAGGATCGCTGCTGCTGTTCAACGGGCCGGTCCCGGCGTTCCGGCTGTCGCCCGGTGTGGTGCTCGCCGCCGTGGCGCTCAGCCTGGCCTATTTCGTCCTGGCGCTCGGAACCGCGCTGCGTTCGCGGCGGCGCGCCGTGGCGATCGGGCCCTCGACCCTGCTCGGCGCGGCCGGGCGCGTGGTCAGCTGGTCCGGGGAGCACGGGCTCGTCCGCCTGCAGGGCGAGGACTGGCAGGCCCGCGCGCCCGGTCCCCTGGCGCCCGGCCAGCTCGTCCGCGTCGCCGGCCGCGACGGCCTGGCCCTGATCGTCGAACCAGAACCCTGAGGAGCCGCCGATGCCGTACCTCGATGTCGCCGCCTATGTGGTCCTGGGCCTGCTGGCCCTGTTCGTCTTCTTCCAGGCGATCCGGATCCTGCGGGAGTACGAGCGCGGCGTGGTCTTCACCCTCGGGCGCTTCACCGGCGTGAAGGGGCCGGGTCTGATCCTGCTCATCCCGATCGTGCAGCAGATGGTGAAGGTGAGCCTGCGCACCATCGTGATGGACGTGCCGAGCCAGGACGTCATCTCGCGCGACAACGTCTCGGTGAAGGTCAATGCAGTGATCTACTTCCGGGTGATCGAGGCCGACCGGGCGGTGATCCAGGTGGAGGACTTCGTCAACGCCACCAGCCAGCTCGCCCAGACCACCCTGCGCTCGGTGCTGGGCAAGCATGAGCTGGACGAGATGCTGGCCGAGCGGGACAAGCTGAACAGCGACGTCCGCGAGATCCTCGACGCCCAGACCGACGCCTGGGGGATCAAGGTGGCCAATGTCGAGATCAAGCACGTGGACATCGACGAGAGCATGATCCGCGCCATCGCCCGCCAGGCCGAGGCCGAGCGGAACCGCCGGGCGCGGATCATCAACGCCGAGGGGGAGAAGCAGGCGGCCAAGACCCTGACCGAGGCCGCGGGCGTGCTGGCCAAGGAGCCGGCGGCGATCCAGCTCCGCTACCTCTCGACGCTCTACGACGTCGGCGCGGACAAGAACTCGACGATCGTCTTCCCGATGCCGCTCGATCTGCTCTCGTCGTGGATGCAGTCGAAGGCGCCGCCGCCGGCGCCGCGATCGCGCCGGAGCTAGCCTTCCCGTCCCGGCAGCCACGGGGGCTGCCGCTCCGGCGGCTCGCCCAGCCGGTAGTTGGTGAAGCGCCGGTCGAACACCGGGCCGTAGAACGGGTCGGCGTCCAGCACCGGCGCCCAGCGCTCGCGCATCGTCCGCACCTCGCCCTGGAACCGCGCGGCGGCCTCGGGCGCCAGGTCCGAGCCGCGGCTGGCGCTCTCGTGGTGATAGAGCTCGGCGTGCGGCGTCCAAACGATGTCGTAGCCCGCGACCCGCACCTTCAGGCACAGGTCCACATCGTTGAACGCCACCGGCAGGTTCTCGGCGTCCATCCCGCCCACCGACTCATAGACGTCCTTGCGCATCGCCAGGCAGGCGGCGGTGACCGCCGAGACGTTGCGGGCCAGCACCAGGTGGCCCTGGTAGCCGGGATGGTTCGAGCCTGCGCCGGCGTAGAGATGGCCGGCCACGCGCTCGGCGACGTCGCCCACGCCCAGCACCACGCCGGCGTGCTGCAGGGTGTCGTCCGGATAGTAGAGCTTGGCGCCCACCGCGCCGACGTTCGGCCGGATCGCCTGGGCGACCATCTCGTCCAGCCAGCGCGGGCCGATCATCGAGATGTCGTTGTTCAGCAGCACCAGCACCTCGCCCCGGGCTTCGGCGGCGGCGAGGTTGTTGAGGGCGGAGAAGTTGAACGGGCCGGGTGCGTCGAGGATGCGGACGCGGGGGTCTGCCTTCAGCCGTTCGAACAGGGCGTGCGTCGCCGGCTCCTGGCTGCCGTTGTCGACGATCAGCAGCTCCAGCGGCGCATAGGCGGTCTTCTTCAGCACGCCCTCGGCGCACTGCGCCACCAGGTCGCCGCGGTCGCGGGTGGGGACGACGACGCTGACCAGCGGCCGGGGCTCGGGCAGGGCGCGGCGCACCCGCAGCCAGCGGGCGGCGGCGTCGATCTCCTCGACCGTGGCTCGCTGGCCGGTGCGCTCCAGGTGCTGGCGCACGGCGCGGGCGGCGGCGGCAGCGCACTCGGCGGCGCGGGCGCGGGAGAACGAGCCCTGTTTGCCCTGCCAGCGCCAGTGGTAGAGCACCCACGGGATATGCCGGATGTGCGCCGGCGTGGCCCGCTCGGCGGCCCGCAGCACCAGGTCGTGGTCCTGGGCGCCGTCGAAGCCCTCGCGCAGCCCGCCCAGCGCCGTCAGCAGGTCGCGGCGGACCACGGTCAGGTGGTTCACCGCGTTCACGCCCAGCATCAACTCGGCGTTCCAGTCGGTCTTGTGGTGCGGCTGCGAGCGGCGGCCCTGGTCGTCGACCTTGTCTTCGTCGGAATAGATCAGCTGGACGTCGGGGTGGGCGTCCAGCTCGGCGGCGACCTCGTAGAGCGCACGCTCGGCCAGCAGGTCGTCGTGGTCGAGGAAGGCGACGAACTCGCCGGTGGCGAGCGCCAGGGCGGAGTTGGTGGCGGCGGCGATCCCGCCGTTGGCCTCGCGCCGCACGATCCGGATCCGCGGCTCGTCGGCGGCCAGCTCGGTCAGCAGCCGCCAGGTCTCCTCGCCCGGCGAGCCGTCGTCGGCGATGCAGAGCTCCCAGTGCGGGTAGAGCTGGGTGCGCACCGAGGCCACGGCCTCGTGCAGCAGGTAGGGATCCGAGCGCCAGGCGGTCATCACCACCGAGATCACCGGCCGCTCGGCGAACCGGTCGATGTGCGCGCGGATGGCGTCGCGGTCGTGGTCGCTGAGGGTGTCGTAGGCGGCGATCCAGGCCCGGTATTCCGCGTCGGTCTGGGCCTGTGGCCCGACCACGCCGCGCACGAAGCGCTCGCCCCAGCGCGTTTTGATGAGCTGCAGGGCCACCTGATGGACGGCCCAATGCACCGGCGGCGCGCGGCGGACGACGCTGAGGGCGGCGGCAGTGGTGGCGCGGAAGCGGCTCATGGGGCGCCCCGACCGTTACTTGGCTTCCCCGTCAGGGGGAAGTGGGGCCTTCGCGCGCCTTCTACCCTTGCGGGAGAAGGTGGGCCGCGAAGCGGGCCGGATGAGGGGTCGCGCCGCGCTCTCGCCCGAAACGAAGAAGGGGCCGGCGGATGGCTCCGCGCGACCCCTCATCCGTCGGCTGACGCCGACACCTTCTCCCGCAAGGGGAGAAGGGCCGTAAAGCGATCAGTTACCGGTTCGACCAGACGCCGGTGGAGCGCGGGGCGGAGCCGCCGCCGCCGCCACGGCTCGCGCCGCTCCGGCCGCGATTGCCGCTCCGGCTCGGGCCCTTGAAGGCGGGCTTCTCGCCGGCGGGACGCGCGGGTGCGCCCTCGTGGCGATGGCCGCCGCCGGTCCCGCCGCCGCCGTGGTTTCGGTTGCGCTTGGGCGCATGCTGGCCACGGTGCGGTTGCGAACCGCGGGTGTCGGGACGCTCGGCCTTGCCGCCGACGTCGGGCATGGCCGCAGTGGCCGCGCCCAGGTGCTTGTCGTTGCGGCGATCGAAGCTGGGGATCCGCTGGCGGGTCACCTTCTCGATGTCCTTCAGCAGGTTCCGCTCGTCGTCGGCGCAGAACGCCACGGCCGAACCGTCCGCGCCGGCCCGGGCCGTACGGCCGATCCGGTGGACATAGGCTTCCGGCACGTTGGGCAGTTCGTACTGCACGACGTGGCTGACCGCGTCGATGTCGATGCCGCGGGCGGCGATGTCGGTGGCCACCAGGGCGCGGACCTCACCGGCCTTGAAGGCGGCGAGGGCGCGCTCGCGCTGGCCCTGGCTCTTGTCGCCGTGAATCGAGACGGCCTCGACGCCGGCCTGCTCCAGCCCGCGCGCCACGCGGTCGGCGCCGCGCTTGGTGCGGGTGAAGACGATCACGCGCTTGAAGCCGCCGTCGTCGAACAGCTCGCTCAGCAGGGCCCGCTTGCGGGACTGCTCCACGAACAGGACGCGCTGGTTGATCCGCTCGACGGTGGTGGCCTGCGGGGTCACCGAGACCTTCAGCGGGTTGGGGTTCAGGATTTCGCCCGACAGCTTTTCGATCTCGCTCGGCATGGTGGCCGAGAAGAACAGGTTCTGGCGCGGCGCCTTGGGCAGGAACTTCACGATCTTCCGGATCGGGACGATGAAGCCCATGTCCAGCATCTGGTCGGCCTCGTCGAGGACGAGCATCTCGACGCCTTCCAGGGTGATCGTCTTCTCGCCCAGGTGGTCGAGCAGGCGGCCGGGGGTGGCCACCAGCACGTCGATTCCGGGCGCCAGGGCGCGCATCTGGCCGCCGTACTTCACGCCGCCGAAGACGACGGCGACGGAGACGCCCATGTGCTTGCCATAGGTCTTGAAGCTCTCGCCGATCTGCGTCGCGAGTTCGCGGGTCGGGGCGAGGACCAGCACCCGGGCGCTGCGGCGCGGGGCGGCCTTCTTGTTCTCGGCCAGTCGATGCAGGATCGGCAGGGCGAAGGCGGCGGTCTTGCCGGTGCCGGTCTGGGCGATGCCCAGCAGGTCGCGACCGGACATCACGCCGGGGATGGCCTGCGCCTGGATCGGCGTGGGGGTGCTGTAGCCTTCGTCAGCCAGCGCCTTGAGCAGCGGCTTGGCCAGGCCAAGGTCAGTGAATTGAGTCAAAAGAGATACTTTCGCGTATGCGCCGAGCACGACCGCACGGATCATCCGAGGGTCGCGAAGCGCCGGTCTTTGGAGAGACGCCCCGCGTGATGGGCGCATCGGGTGAGAAAACCTCACGGCGCTCGACAGGCTGAGCCTCCAAGGAGGCCCCACGCGGCTGGAACGCAGATAGCGTCCCGAAGAACGCAGGGGGCACATCGGGCTTTCGCACGGTGAAGTCAACCCACGCGGGCCGAATACCGCCGCCAGTTGCCTTTTGGCCGCAGGGGCGAGTTCGGCGCGTGGTCCCCCTCCCCGTAAGGGTGAGGAGAGTTCTGGCTTGCATTCGCCGACCTGGCTCGCGAGGAAGCCGGAATGGAAAAACGCATGCTCCTGGTGGCCGCCGCCGCCCTCGTGGACGTGGATGGGCGGGTGCTGATCTGCCAGCGGCCTGAGGGCAAACAGCTGGCAGGCCTCTGGGAATTCCCGGGTGGGAAGGTCGAGTCCGGCGAGACGCCGGAGGCCTGCCTGATCCGCGAGCTGGAGGAGGAGCTGGCGATCCGGGTCAGCCACGCCTGCCTCGCGCCCTTCGTCTTCGCCAGCCACGAATACGAGAGCTTCCACCTGCTGATGCCGCTCTACCTGGTGCGCCGCTGGGAGGGGCAGGTGGTGAACCGCGAGCATAAGGCCATGGCCTGGGTCCGACCCATCGACATGGACACCTACCCGATGCCGCCGGCCGACGCCCCGCTGGTGGCCTGGCTGCGGGACCTGATCTGATGCGCCAGGCGGCGCGGACGCTGAGCTTCCAGACGCCGGGCCCGGGCCTGCACGAGATCACCCGCGAGGTGGCCGGTTGGGCGCAGGGGCAGGGGATGACCACCGGCCTGCTGACCCTGTTCTGCCGCCACACCTCGGCGTCCCTGACGATCCAGGAGAACGCCGACCCCGACGTCCGCCGCGACCTGGAGGACTGGGTCGCCCAGGTCGCGCCCGAGAGCGCCGCCTACCGACACCAGGACGAAGGCCCCGACGACATGCCGGCGCACCTGCGCGCGGCGCTGACGGGGGTACAGCTTTCCGTCCCGCTGATCGACGGCCGCCTGGCGCTGGGGACGTGGCAGGGGATCTATCTGTTCGAGCACCGGCGCCGCCCGCACCGGCGCGAGGTGGTGCTGCACCTGCTGGGGGACTGAGGGATGTTGCGCGCGCTCCTGGCCGCCCTGGCGGTCCTGCTGCCGATGCCGGCGAATGCGGCCTGGAAGATGCTCGCGTTCCCGCGGGACGACGTCACCCTGCGCGCGGTGGCGGTGGTCGCCCCCAGCCGGTTCCAGGTCTCCGGCTCGAAGGGGACCTACGCCGTCACCGAGGACGGCGGCGCCACCTGGCGGCTGGCGGCCCCGCCGGGCGGGGAAGCGCTGGACTTCCGCGGCGTGGCGGCGCTCGACGCCGCCAATGCGGTCCTGATGAGCGCCGGCGACGGGCCGGCGGGCCAGGCGAAACTGTTCCGCACGCCGGACGCCGGGCGCACTTGGTCCCTGGCCTTCGAGACCGGCCTGCCGGGCAGTTTCCTCGACACCGTCGCCTTCCGCGACGCGAAGACCGGCTACGTCCTCGGCGACCCGATCGACGGCCGCTGGTTCCTGCTCCGCACCCGCGACGGCGGGAAGACCTGGGCGCGCGTCGAGGGTCCGCCGGTCGAAACGGTCGAAGCCGCCTTCGCCGCCAGCAATTCGGCGATCTTCCTGGGGCCCGGCCGCGAGGTCTGGATCGTCTCCGGCGGCCTGGCGCGGGGCCGTGTCCACTGCTCGGCCGACGACGGGAAGACCTGGACCGTCTCCGAGACCCCGCTCGCCGCCAGCCAGACCGCCGGCGTCTTCGGCGGCCTGGCGCTGGGCCGCGGCCGCGCCGTGGTGGTCGGCGGCGACTACAAGGACGAGCTCGCGCCCGGGCCCTCGATCGCGGTCGGCCGCGATGCCTGGACCCTGCCGCCGCACGCCGGAAACCCCCGCCTGCTGGAAGGCCTCGGCCGCCTGGACGCCCGCACCCTGATCGCGGTCGGCCCGCGCGGAACCTCGCTCAGCGCCGACGGCGGCAGGACCTGGCGCCAGGTCGACGACGAGGCCTTCCACGCCATCGCCTGCGCCCGCGGGACCTGCGTCGCCGCCGGGGGCAAGGGCCGGGTCGGGGTGTGGACGCGGGAACCCTGATCGCGCGCGCCGACTTGATGTGCGGCGGATGGCTCACCGAACACGGTGTTGCGTTGTGACGCACGGGACACGGTATGGCTTGATGGCAAATGAGTCGTCGAGACGCCGGAAAACCGTGAGGAAAACCCAGCCCAGCTTCGAGACGGACGCGCGCCTTGCTGCCCTCGTGAACAGCATCGGCGACGTCTACTATGTCCTCGACCGGCAGTGGCGGATGGTCATGTTCAACGACGCCGCCGAGACGTTCTTCGGCCGGCCACGCAACCAGCTCCAGGGCCGGGTCCTCTGGGATCTCTACCAGACCGGCCGGGAGTCGCCGTTCGCCCCGCTGCTGGAGCGCGCGATGAACCTGGGCGAGCCGGGCCGCCTGATCGGCGCTTCGCAGGTCCGGCCCGACCGCATCGTCGATTTTCGCGTGGCGCCGCTGGGCGCCGAAGGCATCGGCGTCTCGCTGGTGGACGTCACCGAGCGCCTGCAGGCCGAGGCGGCCATGCGCGAGAGCCAGGAACGGCTGGACCTGGCGGTGGGCGCCCACAACATCGGCATCTTCGACTGGCACGTGCCCAGCGGCCGCATCCTCTGGAGCCCCGAACTGGAAGCGATGTTCGGCCTCGCGCCGGGCGAGTTCGCGGGGACGGCCGAGGACTTCCAGAGGCGGGTGCTGCCCGACGACCTGGCTCCGGCCCAGGCGGACACCGCCGCGGCCCTGGCCGCGGGCCGCGACCTCATCGGGTTCAACTTCCGCATCCGGCGCGCCGACGGGGCGATCCGCTGGATCGAGGGGGTGTCGCGGGTCGTCTACGATGCGGAGGGGGCGCCGCAGCGGATCGTGGGCACCAACTTCGACGTCACCGAGCGCGTGCTGGCCGAGCAGGCCATGCGCGAGAGCCGCGAGCGCCTCGACATGGCGGTGGCCGCCCACGCGGTGGGGATCTTCGACTGGGACGTCACCACCGGCGCGGCGACCTGGTCGGGCGAGATGGAGGCCATCTTCGGCCTGCCGCGCGGCGGGTTCGAGGGCCATACGGACCATTTCCGCAAGCGGGTCGTGCCGGAAGACCTGGCCCGTATCGACGCCCAGGCCGCGGCGGCCGCGGCCGCGGGACAGGATGTGATCCACAACGAGTTCCGGATCATCCGCGACGACGGCGCCGTGCGCTGGATCGAGGGGGCGGCCCGGTTCGTCTTCGGCCCGGACGGTCAGCCCGTGCGCATCGTCGGGACCAACCTCGACATCACCGAGCGAAAGATGGCCGAGCAGCACCAGCGGCTGCTGGTCAACGAGCTGAACCACCGGGTGAAGAACACCCTGGCGATCGTGCAGGCGATCGCCTGGCAATCGTTCCGGTCCGGGGGCATGTCGAAACCGGCGCGCGAAGCGTTCGAAGGCCGGCTTGCGGCCCTGGCCGCCGCGCACAACGTGCTGAACCGGCAGAGCTGGGAAGGCGGCTCGATCGCCCAGATCGTCGCCGAGGCCGTCGCGCCCCAGGACCCGGGCGATGGCCGGCTGACCGTGAGCGGCCCCCCCGTCAGCCTGGAGCCGAAGACCGCCGTGGCCCTGGCCCTGGCCGCGCACGAGCTCGCCACCAACGCGGTGAAGTACGGCGCCCTGTCCACGCCCGACGGCCGCGTCGACGTGCGCTGGACCATCGACGGCGGCCTTCTGCGCCTGGTCTGGCGCGAAACCGGCGGGCCGACGGTGAAGGGCCCCATCCAGCGCGGCTTCGGCGCGCGCCTGCTGGAGCAGGGCCTCGCTGAGGAGATCTGCGGCTCCGTCCGCATCGAGTTCCTCCCCGAAGGCGTCGTCTGCACCGTGGAGGCGCAGCTGGCGGGATGAGGCCTGGTGTCCGCCCGCCTCAGTCCAGCGAAGCCCGCCGCATGCTCTTCGCGGGCTTGGTCGCCTCCACCACGCACTGGCCGGGGTCGGTCATGGCGTGGACGCCCAGGCAGTAGATGTCCTCGTAGTGAGTCCCGGCGGCGGCCAGGCACTGGTGGTAGTTGAGCTTGGCCGTGCGCAGGCACTGGCCGCTGCGGATCTCGTTCAGCAGCGGCCGGCCGGCGCCGTCCTGGCCCAGTACGGTCAGCGCCGCGAGCGCCACGCCGCGGGCCACGACGGGGCTCGCCCCGCCTCGCCGACCGCCCTCGGAGATCGCGGCGGTCAGCCGGGCGCGGTCCGCGGCCTCGGGATGGTAGCCGGCGGCCTGCTTCACCGCCGCCAGCCGCTGCGGGCCGTTGGTCAGGCGCGCCCGCGACCAGGCCTGGTGCTGCACGCTGTAGGAGGCCTTCTTCACCCGCGCGCCGGCGTCGGCCAGGGCCTCGCCCCGACGGGCCAGGGCGGCATTGGCCCGCTGGGCGGCTGCATAGGCGCCCGGCAGCTCCAGGGCCGCGTCCGGATCGGTCGCCAGCCGGCGCGAGACGTCGCGCCCCTTGGCCCGTACGCCCGCCACGAACGCCGGTTCCTGCATGGCGGCCAGAGCGGCGTAGGCGATCATGCCCGCCTCCAGCTCCTTGGGTTCGTACCCGGCGGCCGTGCGCAGGCGCTCGCCGATCTCGCCCGGTCCGGAGAACGAGGCGTCGATAGCGGTGGCCTTGCGCGTATAGGCCTCGAAGGCGCTGGCCCGGCTGGCCAGCCCCCCGTCGATGCCGATGTAGGGCCCCTTCCTGACAGGGGCCTGCGTCGGCGTGGAGCTCGTGGCGCAGCCAGCGAGCGCAATAGCGATGGCGGCGGCCGTGAGGCCGCGGGCAGATCTTGGGCGCAACGTCAGTCCCCCTGACGAAAGAATCGCCCCCCGAATGACGCGAGCTTGGCCTTTGGGTGGCCCGGCCAGCGCCGTGGCGGACTGTCACACCCGCATGGTTATCAAAGGCTTATGGCCAAGCTTGCGATCAGCCGGCCGGCGCCCAGCCGGTGAGCGTCAGGATCTCGAAGGTCGCTGGGATACGGCCGTCCTCGCCGCCGAACCGCTCGAAATAGAGCTGGAACGTCCGCTCCAGCAGCGCCCGGGTCAGCGGCTTGGGGTGCCGGTCCGCCAGCACGCTGGTCTCGCCCATCTGGCGCAGGTCGGCGATCAGCTTCAGCGGGTGCTCGTAGGTGACGGTCACCTTGTCCACGTCGCTGACCGGCTGCACGAACCCTGCGCGCTGGAGCAGGTTCGCCGCGTCCTGGGCGTCGGCGAAGGGCGAGACGCGGCTGCCGGCCCCGCCCAGGATCTCGCTCTCGGCGGCCACCAGCGACTGGCGCAACTCGGTCAGGGTCGTGCCGCCCAGGAACGCGCCGATGAACAGCCCGTCCGGCTTCAGCGCCCGGCGGATCTGGATCAGGGCGCCCACCACGTCGTTGGTCCAGTGCAGCCCCAGGGTCGAGACGATCAGGTCCAGGCTGGCGTCGGCGAAGGGCAGGCGTTCTTCGTCGGCGACGAGGCGGGGGCCGGCCCGATCGGCCAGCATGCGGTGCGACAGGTCCGCCTCGATCAGGGTCCCCACCTTGCCCGGCGCTTCCTCAACCAGGGCCTGCGCGAACGCCCCGCCACGCGCGGAGAGGTCGACGGCCACGCTGAAGCTGCGCATGATGGGCGCCAGGCGCTCGGCCACGTCATAGGCGGCCCGGCGCTGCAGGAAGTCGGCGTTCGCATACCCCTGGGCCGCGCGGTCCAGGCGCTTGCGGTGCAGGGCGCGGTCGAAGAGGAGCGGGGGCGCGGGCATGGCCGCGGAAGATGGCGATTTCGGCGCGACTTGGAAGCCCCGAGTCCAGATGGCCTGGCGGGTGGCCCTGGACATGCTGTTCCCGCCGCAAACGCTGGACGGCGGCCCGCGGCCGCTGGCGGGCGGTTTTTCGGCCGCTGCGTGGAGCCGGATCCGCTTCCTGGACGGCCCGGTCTGCGACGGCTGCGGCGCGCCATTTGAGTTCGATCCGGGGGCTCGATGCGCCGCCTGCCTGGCCAAGCCGCGCGCCTTCGACGCCGCCCGCGCCGCCTGCCTCTACGACGAGACCTCGCGCGATCCAATCCTGAAGCTGAAGCACGCCGACCGCCTGGACCTGGCGCCCATGTTCGCCCGCTGGCTGTCGCGCAGCGCCGCCGCCCTCATCGACGAGGCCGACGCCATCGCGCCGGTGCCACTGCACCCCCTGCGCCTGCTGCGCCGCCGCTACAACCAGGCCGCCGAGATCGCCCGGCCGCTGGCCGCCATGACCGGCACGCCCTACCTGCCCGACGCCCTGGTCCGCCGCCGGCCCACCGCCACCCAGGGCGGCAAGTCCGGCTCGGGCCGCAAGCGCAACGTGGCCGGGGCGTTCGAGGTCACCGATCCGCGCCGGGTCGAAGGCCTCCGCATCCTGTTGATCGACGACGTCCTGACCACCGGGGCCACGGCCGAAGGCTGCGCCCGGGCGCTCAAGGCCGCCGGCGCGGCCCGCGTCGATTTGGCCGTCGTCGCCAGGGTTCAGGCGGCCGCCGGACTCACCATATGAACCTTAACCTATCCGTGTTTCGTTAGAGCCCCATGTCCAAGGTCACCATCTACACCAAGCCCTTCTGCCCCTACTGCGTCCGCGCCGTGAGCCTGCTGGAACAGAAGGGCGTGCCGTACACCGAGATCGAGGCGGCCTTCGATCCCGACAAGCGCCAGGAGATGATCCAGCGCTCGGGCGGCCGCGCGACCTTCCCGCAGATCTTCGTCGGCGAGCAGCACATCGGTGGCTGCGACGACATGATGGCCCTGGAGCGCACCGGCCGCCTGGACCCCCTGCTCAAGGCGGCGTGATCGGTTTTCCCTCCCCTTCATGGGGACGGACAGCTCGCGAAGCGAGCAGGGTGGGGAGATCACGATCAGGCTCCGCGCCTGGCCCCTGTTTCCCCACCCCGCGCGCGCTCCGCGCGTCGACCCTCCCCATGAAGGGGAGGGATGCTAGATTCCCCGCATGAAAGTCGGCCTCGTCCAGACCCGCACGCCCGCAACCCATGCCGCGGCGCTGGCCCACGTCCTGCCGCTGGTGCGAGAGGCGGCCGCTTCCGGCGCGCGCCTGATCGTCACGCCCGAGGGGACCAACATCCTGCAGAAGGACCGCGAGGCCCTGCTGCCGCAGCTCACGTCGCTGGCCGACGACCCGGTGGTGAATGGTCTGCGCGACACCGCCCGCGACCTCGGCGTCTGGATCGACGTCGGCTCGGCCCTGGTCAAGCGCGAGGACGGCAAGGCGGCCAACCGCCAGGTGCTGATCCGGCCTGACGGCGCGATCTGCGCCACCTACGACAAGCTGCACATGTTCGACGTCGACCTGCCCACCGGGGAGACTGCGCGCGAGTCCGCCACTTACGAGCCCGGCGACCGCGCCGTGACCGCCGATGTCGACGGCCTCAAGGTCGGGCTCACCATCTGCTACGACCTACGCTTCCCGGCTCTGTACAGGGCGCTGGCCATGGCCGGCGCCACGGTCATCACCATCCCGGCCGCCTTCACCCGGCCCACGGGAGAGGCCCACTGGGAGGTGCTGATGCGCGCCCGCGCCATCGAGACCGGCAGCTACGTGCTCGCCCCCGCCCAGGGCGGCTTCCACGAGGACCGCCGCGGCACCTACGGCCACTCGCTGGTCGTCGAACCCTGGGGGCAAGTCATTGCAAAACTTGACCATGATGAGCCCGGCGTGCTTGTGGCCGAGCTCGATCCCGCCGCGCCCGCCAGGGCGCGGGCGGCCATCCCCGCGCTGACCAACGCGCGGGCGTTCACAGGTCCCTAGAGCCTCCCCGATGATCCGTTACGCCCTAACCTGCGACCACGACCACGAATTCGAGGGCTGGTTCGGGTCTTCCGCCGACTTCGACGACCAGCAGGGACGCGGCCTGCTGGAATGCCCGATGTGCGCCTCCAAGCGGGTGCGCAAGCAGGTCATGGCCCCCGCTGTCGCCGGGACCAAGCGCACCGTCCGCGACCTGCCCGCGGCCAAGATGCAGGCGATGATGATGGAGGCCGCCGGCCGCATCCGCGCCCATGTGGAAGAGAATTTCGACGACGTCGGCGACGGTTTCGCTTCGGAAGCCCGCGCTATCCATGAAGGCCGCGCCGAGGATCGCGGCATCTACGGCCAGGCCACCCCCAAGGAAGTCCGCGACCTGGTGGAAGACGGCGTCCCCGTCGCGCCCCTGCCTCCCGAACCGGCGAAGAAGTCCGACCTCAACTAGCTTAGCCTTGCTAGTCGCCCGCCCGCTTGGCAATCTGCGATTGCATCGGGTGGGGACCTGTCAGACATGAGTTTCAAGGGTTTCGTCGTCGCGCTGGCGTGCGCGCTCGGCGTGGCGGAGCTTGCCCAAGCCGCTCCATTGGAAGCCTACGGCAAGCTGCCGAGCATTGAGTCGGCGGCTCTGTCGCCTAGCGGCCACGCCATAGCGTTGGTGGTCACCAACGGCGAACAGCGCGTGATCGCGGTGAAGGATCTGGCGAGTGGTAAGATCACGAGCCGTACCGCGACGGGCGACGTCAAGATCCGCCAGGTTCGCTGGGCCGGCGACAACCACCTATTGATCGTCAAGTCCGTCACGGCCGCGCCTAGGGACCTGCTGAACGCCCGTCGGGAATGGTTCATGGCGTTCGCCTACGACCTCAGAACGAGCAAGCTTCGGCCGCTGATGGACCACGTCGACTACGGGATGAACACGATCTTCGACATGCCGGTCGTGCGGAACTTCAACGGCGAGCCCACGGTGTTCGTGCAAGGCGTGAAGTTCGTGAACAATCGAGGTCTGCTGTCCCTTTACCGGATCGATCTCGATACGGCGAAGACCCGTCTGGTCGAGCAGGGCTTCGAGGACACCCGGGACTGGGTGGTGGGGCCGGAGGGGGAAGCGGCGGCGCAGGAGCTCTATGACGGCAAGTCGGGGCGGTGGACTCTGAAGGTCCGCAACGGGACCGGCTGGCGGGACGCCGCCGGGGCGACGGCGAAGCTGGATCGGCCGTACATGATGGGTCTGGGCCGCGACGGAAAGTCGATTCTCTACGCGATGAATGACGCGACGGGCGGCTGGGCATGGCGCGAGGCGCGGCTGGACGGCGTGTCGCAAGTCGACCTGTTGACCGTGCACGACGATCAGTCGCCCATCGGCGATCCGCAGGACGGGCGGCTGATCGGCCACTACGTGATGATTGGGGACCAGGCCAAGCACACCTTCTTCGATCCAGGCGACGCCAAGGTCTGGAGGGCGGTGACGGCCGCTTTTCCCGGCGACCGCGTAGACCTCGAATCATGGTCCGCGGACCGCCGCAAGATTGTGGTGAAGGTGGACTCACCCACGGAGGGGCCGGCCTACTCAGTCGTGGACCTGGCGACGCGCAAAGCGACCTGGCTGGGCGTCGCATACGCGGGCCTCACGGCCGCAGACATCGCGATCCAGGAACCGGTCCGGTTCAAGGCGCAGGATGGGCTCGAGCTGACCGGCTACCTGACCCGTCCTCGAGGGAAGGCTGCGAAGAGTCTTCCCCTGATCGTCTTTCCCCACGGGGGGCCGGCGGCGCGCGATACTCCCGGCTTCGATTGGTGGGCCCAGGCGATGGCCTCTCGCGGGTACGCGGTTCTGCAGATCAACTTCCGCGGGTCCGACGGTCTGGGTGCAAGCCTGTTGCAGGCCGGCTATGGCCAGTGGGGCCGCAAGATGCAAACGGACCTCTCGGACGGCGTCCGCCATCTCGCCGCCCAGGGTGCCATCGATCCCAAACGTGTCTGTATCGTGGGCGCGAGCTACGGCGGCTACGCGGCGCTGGCCGGCGCTACCCTAGATCAGGGCGTCTATCGCTGCGCGGTCTCTGTCGCGGGAGTCGCGGACCTGCGCCGCCAGATCGCCTACTCGAAAACGCGCGGCGGGCTTCCCAACGAGCGCTACTGGAATCGCTTCATGGGCGCCGAGGGGCGCAACGATGACGTCCTCACGGAGTATTCCCCCGCGCAACAGGCGGCCAGGGCCTCGATCCCCGTCCTGCTGATTCACGGCAAGGACGACACGGTGGTGCTCGCCGAGCAGAGCCGGATCATGGCCGAAGCTCTTCAGAAGGCTGGCAAGCCCGTGGAGTTGATCGTCCAAAAGGGGGCCGATCACTGGCTGTCCCGGGGCGACACCCGCCTGGAAACCCTCACCGCCACCATGGCCTTCGTCGAGAAGCACAATCCGCCGAACTGAGGCGGGCGTGGCGGTGGCCGAGAGCGCTGCGCCGGCCAGCAGGAGGGTCGCGAGTGTGCGCATGACGGTCCCCGGAGAGGCGCCCGCAGGCCGAACCGTCAGGGACCAAGCCGCGTTGCAACGTCGACGACCCGACGCGGGAGATTCGCCGCGTCGAGCCTTGTGTGGCGCATCTGCAACACTATCTCAGGCGGGTCCGGCGACCGTGCTTCGAGGAGGCGGTCACCGGCTATCCGCCTATCGAGGGGACCGAATGAACATCGACATCTATTCCGACCGCGCCAAGCAGGCGATCCAATCGGCGCAGAGCCTCGCGCTCGCCCGGCGTCACCAGAACCTGGCGCCCGAACACATCCTGAAGGTGCTGCTCGAGGAGCGTGACGGCCTGTCGCGCGCCCTGATCCAGAGCGCCGGCGGCCGGCCCGACGAGGTCGACAAGGCCATCGAGGCCGCGCTCGCCCGCACGCCCAAGGTGGAGGGCGGCTCGGGCCAGCTCTACATGAAGCCCGAGACGGCCCGCGTGCTCGCCGAGGCGGAAGCCGGCGCCAAGGCCGCCGGCGACGCCTTCGTCACCACCGAGCGGCTGCTGATCGCGCTGGCCAAGGAAGGCGGCGAGGCGGCCAATGCGCTCAAGGCCGGCGGCGCCACCGCCAAGGGCCTGGAAGAGGCGGCCGTCGCCGTCCGCAAGGGCCGCACCGCCGACAGCGCCTCGGCCGAGGAGGGCTACGACGCCCTGAAGCGCTATGCCCGCGACCTGACCCAGGCCGCCAAGGACGGCAAGCTGGACCCGGTGATCGGCCGCGACGAGGAGATCCGCCGCACCATCCAGGTGCTTTCCCGCCGGACCAAGAACAACCCCGTCCTGATCGGCGAACCCGGCGTCGGCAAGACCGCCGTCGTCGAAGGCCTGGCCCAGCGCATCGTCAACGGCGACGTGCCCGAGGGTCTGAAGGATCGCAAGCTGCTGTCGCTCGACATGGGCTCCCTGATCGCCGGCGCGAAGTACCGCGGCGAGTTCGAGGAGCGGCTGAAGGCCGTGCTCTCCGAGGTCACCGCGGCCGAAGGCTCGATCATCCTGTTCATCGACGAGATGCACACCCTGGTGGGCGCCGGGAAGTCGGAGGGGGCGATGGACGCCTCCAACCTGCTGAAGCCCGCCCTGGCCCGCGGCGAGCTGCACTGCGTGGGCGCCACCACGCTGGACGAGTACCGCAAGCACGTGGAGAAGGATGCGGCGCTCGCGCGGCGCTTCCAGCCGGTGATGGTCGACGAGCCCACGGTGGAAGACACCGTCTCGATCCTGCGCGGCCTGAAGGAGAAGTACGAGGTCCACCACGGGGTGCGCATCTCGGACAGCGCCATCGTCGCCGCCGCGACGCTGTCGAACCGCTACATCACCGACCGCTTCCTGCCGGACAAGGCCATCGACCTGATCGACGAGGCGGCCAGCCGCGTGCGCATGGCGGTGGACTCCAAGCCCGAGGAGCTGGACGAGATCGACCGGCGCGTCGTGCAGCTGAAGATCGAGCGCGAGGCCCTGTCCAAGGAGACCGACGCGGCCTCCAAGGCCCGGCTGGAGAAGCTGGAGGACGAGCTCGACGAGCTGGAAGGCCAGTCCGCCGAGATGACCGCCCGCTGGAAGGCCGAGAAGGAGAAGGTCAGCTCCGCCGCCCAGAGCCGCGAGGCCCTGGACCGGCTGAAGGCCGAGCTTAACGCCGCCCAGCGCCGCGGCGACCTGCAGCGCGCCTCCGAGATCGCCTACGGCGAAATCCCGCAGCTGGAGAAGCGCCTGGCCGAGGCCGAGGCCGCCGAGGGCCAGGCCGAGCAGCTGACGCCTGAGGTCGTGGACGCGGAGCAGATCGCCGCCGTCGTCTCCCGCTGGACCGGGGTGCCGGTCGAGAAGATGCTGGAGGGCGAGCGCGAGAAGCTGCTGCGCATGGAAGACAGCCTGCGCGGCCGGGTGGTCGGCCAGGAGGAGGCGCTGGCCGCCGTCTCCGACGCCGTGCGCCGCGCCCGCGCCGGCCTGCAGGACCCGAACCGGCCGATCGGCTCGTTCCTGTTCCTGGGCCCCACGGGCGTGGGCAAGACCGAGCTGACCAAGGCGCTGGCCGAGTTCATGTTCGCCGACGAGCACGCCATCACCCGCCTCGACATGAGCGAGTACATGGAGAAGCACTCGGTCAGCCGCATGATCGGCGCGCCCCCCGGCTATGTCGGCTACGACGAGGGCGGGGCGCTGACCGAGAGCGTGCGGCGCCGGCCCTACCAGGTCGTGCTGTTCGACGAGGTCGAGAAGGCCCACCCGGACGTGTTCAACGTGCTGCTGCAAGTGCTCGACGATGGCCGCCTCACGGACGGCCAGGGCCGCACGGTCGACTTCCGCAACGTGCTGATCATCATGACTTCCAACCTGGGGTCGGAGCATCTGGCCGCGCTGGCGGACGGCGACGACGTGGACAAGGCCCGGCCCGCCGTGATGGACGTGGTCCGCCACCACTTCCGGCCCGAGTTCCTGAACCGGATCGACGAGATCATCCTCTTCAAGCGGCTGGGCCGCAGCGAGATGGACAACATCGTCCGCATCCAGCTCCAGCGCGTGGAGAAGCTGCTGGCCGACCGCCGCATGACGCTGTCGCTCGACGACGGCGCCCTGCATTGGCTGGGCGAGCGCGGCTACGACCCGGTCTACGGGGCGCGGCCGCTGAAGCGGGTGATCCAGAAGGACCTGATCGACCCGATCGCCCGCAAGCTGTTGGAGGGCGACCTGGCCGACGGCGCGGTCATCGATGTCCACGCCGGCGAGGGCGGCCTGGAGATCGGCCGCGCGAAGGTTCACTAGCCCAAGGGCGTCATCCCCTGGTCGGCCATTGGCCGATCCGGGGGACCCAAACGGAGGTTCACCCGCCCGGGTTCTTCCCGGGACTCAGCCTGGGTCCTCCGGTCCGCGCAAGCGCGGCCGTGGGATGACGCGCGTTTAGAGCACCACCGACGTGGTCCGTCCCCCGCGCACCACGACCCGCTTCATCAGCGCCACGGTGCCGCCGGACCCGCCGGCGGGCTTGACCACGGTGATGGCGTACCAGGCGCCGTCGGGCAGGCCGCCAAAGGCGAACTGGTCGGCGTCGTCGCAGGTGGTGCGCTTCACGAACGGGCCCGCGTCGCCGGCCGGCGCGCTGGGCGTCCGCGCGCGGACCTCGTCGGCGGGCAGGGCGGCGCTCTGGGTCGAGCCGTACAGCGCGGCCATGCGACGGCTGGACCAGGGCGTCTCGGGCGTGAGCACCACGGCCGACCCGGCGCAGGTGTAGCGGGTCGCGCCCTGCCTGTAGGCGACGCGGCCGGCGATGATGTTGCCACCGGACTTCTGCGACCAGGCGAAGTCGTGGGCGGAGAAGTTCGCGCTGCCGCCCGACGGGGGCGGGGGCCGCGAAGCCGGACCGGGCGGCGGCGGGCCCAGGCTGGGCGCGCAGGCGGAGGCCAGGAGGGCGGCGGCGACGGCGCCGAGGATCGGAAGGCGTGGAACGAGCATGGTGATCATCTTATAGGCGAATGCGTCGAAACGTAGCCACTCGCTTACTCGGAATCGGATGCGAAGGCGGCGCCGGAGGGCTGTGGCCCTCGGCGCCGCTGTCGGCCGGCCTTCCGGCCGGCGTCGCTTTGGGGCCCCCGAGAGGGCCGGTCGTTCGCTAGGCCAGCGCCAGACGGCGGCGACGGAGCATGGCGCCCGCCGTGCCGAAGCCCATGATCATCAGCGCCCAGGTGGCCGGTTCCGGCACCGCGTTGCTGGTGGTGGGCCCGAAGGCGTCTTTCGCTGCGACGTTGTAGGTCTGGCCGGCCGCGCCGTCGTAGATGTCGGCCGCGAACCACCAGCCGCCGGCGTTCGACACGAAGTGGTTGCCCGTGCCGGTCGACAGCAGGCGGCCCGTGTTCGGGTCGAAGGTCGCGCCGACACCGGCGAAGGTCAGGCCACCGGCGTTGAAGACCGTGAAGACCAGCGGCGGCGGGTCGCCGTTGGCCTGGCCGTTGCCTTCCTGGCCGTCCTTCTTGCCGCCGTGGATCGTGCAGCAGGAGATCTTGTCGGTGAACGTGCCGAACGGGGTCGCCTGGTAGGCGCCGTCGCCGGCGTAGGCGAAGTCCTGGGCCCCGCTCTTGGTCACCGTGACCTGGCTGGGCGCCGGCAGGTTGAACAGGAACGGGTCGTGCGGGCCGCCGGTGTTGACGAACAGCGAGGCCGCATTGGCCAGGGTCACCGTCACCTGGACGGTGTTGGCGTTGAGCTCGTCGATCGTGACGGTGCCGAAGGGCGTCTGCGCGCCAGCGAACCCGTCGCGGTACTCGAGTTGCGAGGTGTAGGTGAGGGCCGACGCCGAACCGGCGAAGGCCAGGGCGCTGACGGCGCCGATGAGCAGGTTGCGGAACATGTGGGCCTCTATCCGATGATGTTTCGTTTTGGCATCGGTCCCCCCAAGAACCCTGCCGTTCCTCCTCACCTGCAAGGCCGGCGCCAGTCCGGATGTGCGGTTTAGGGCGGGCCAAGCCACGCCATAGCGCGGTCACGATCCAGGGCCTAAAGTCGGCTCTCACCCAACCTGGAGGCTTCCGATGGCTCACAAGTTCGAGATCTACAAGGACAAGGCTGGCGAGTTCCGGGTGCGCTTCAAATACAATTCCGAGGTGATCTTCTCGACGGAGGGCTACGCCTCGAAGTCCGGGGCCAAGGAGGCCGTCGAGAGCATCAAGAAGCACGTCCCCGCGGCCGAGGTCGTCGACGCGGACTGATCCTGGCTCCCAACGCCTCTAACAACGTCTGTCATCCCGGCCGCAGCGTAGCGGAGAGCCGGGACCCAGGACCGGGCGCACTGCAGGCCCCTGGGTCCCGGATCGGCCTGCGGCCGTCCGGGATGACGAGGATTATTGGGTTGCGGACGCTCGCTAGTCCTCCCCCCGCGGCTTCCCGCGCATCGCCTTGACGCCCGACCGCTTGGTCTTGCCCTCGAGCCGCCGCAGCTTCGAGGCGTAGGTCGGTTTCGTCTTCTTGCGCGGCGGGGGCGGCGGCTTGGCGGCCTCGCGGATCAGGTCGAGCAGGCGCTCCACGGCCGCCTGCCGGTTCATCTCCTGGCTGCGGTGTTCCTGGGCCACCAGCACCAGCACGCCGTCCATCGTCAGCCGGTTGCCGGACAGCTTGTAGAGCCTTGCCCGCACCGGCTCCGGCAGCGACGGCGACCCGCGCACGTCGAATCGCAGCTCGATGGCCGTCGAGACCTTGTTCACATGCTGCCCGCCCGGCCCCGAGGCGCGGACCGCGCGGATCTGCACCTCGTCGTCGTCGAGCCACAGGCTCTGGGTCACCTCGATCGGCATGCCCTCGAATGCCATGGTTCGCGCGTTCGGATCGAGACCTTTGGCAGGCGCGGCGGGCCGTGCTACAGCGCCGGCATGCGTTCGTTCCGCGTGCAGCTCGTAAACCTTCTTCCGACCGCCTCCGGCGGGCCGGTGGGGGATGTCGTGCGCTAGGACTTCAAGCGACCGCAGACCGCGACACCAGCCCCGCCGGGATCCGGACGGGGCTTTTTCTTGGCCTCCGTCCGTCCCCGCCCAGGAGAAGGACCGATGGACCCACCCCCCGACATAGTGATCCGCGCCATGGAGCCGGCCGACATCCCAGCCGTGGCCGACGTACTCAACCAGCCGCGCGCGGTCTGGGGCACGCTGCAGCCGCCGTTCGTCTCGGTCGACGCCCGCCAGAAGCGGCAGGCCGAGAACGGTCCCGATGACGCCGGCCTCGTGGCGGTGATCGAGGGGCGGATCATCGGCTTCATCGGCCTGCACCGCGACCGGCCCCATCGGCGCAGCCACGCCGCGAGCATCGGCATGGCGGTTCATGACGCCTACGCCGGCCGCGGCGTCGGCACGGCGCTCATGACCGCGGTGGTGGACCTAGCCGAGCGCTGGTGGAACATCCGGCGGCTGGAGCTCAACGTCTACGCCGACAACCACCGGGCCATCGCGCTCTACGAACGGTTCGGCTTCAAACGCGAGGGCCTGCACCGCGCCTACGCCTGGCGCGACGGGGCCTATGCCGACAGCCTGGCCATGGCGAGGGTGCGGCTATGAGCATCCCCGCGACTCCGCTTCCCTTGACCTTCCCGCAAAAAAACGCTTCACACCCCCGGCTTTGCTGCGCCCGCGTTGCGCGGATGCAGCAGGTTTCATTGTCTCAGGAGAACAATCATGCGCGTCTACTATGACCGCGACGCCGACATTTCCCGCATCCTGGACAAGAAGATCGCGATCGTAGGGTATGGCAGCCAGGGGCGCGCGCACGCGCTCAACCTCCATGACTCCGGCGCGAAGAACGTGGCCGTAGCCCTGAAGCCGGGCTCCGCCACCGCCAAGAAGGTGGAAGCCGACGGCCTGAAGGTCATGAGCGTCGCCGACGCCGCCAAGTGGGCCGACGTGCTCATGGTGCTGGCTCCCGACGAGCTGCAGCGCGGCATCTACAACGCCGAGATCGCGCCCAACATCCGGGACGGCGCGGCCCTGCTGTTCGCCCACGGCCTGAACGTGCACTTCAACCTGATCGAGCCGGCCGCCGGCATCGACGTGCTGATGGTCGCGCCCAAGGGGCCGGGCCACACCGTGCGCGGCGAGTACCAGAAAGGCGGCGGCGTGCCCTGCCTGATCGCCGTCCATCAGGACGCGACCGGCGGCGCCATGGACCTGGGGCTTGCGTACGCCTCCGCCATCGGCGGCGGCCGCTCGGGCATCATCGAGACCAACTTCCGCGAGGAATGCGAGACCGACCTGTTCGGCGAGCAGGCCGTGCTCTGCGGTGGCCTGGTGGAACTGATCCGCGCGGGCTTCGAGACCCTGGTTGAGGCCGGCTACGCGCCGGAAATGGCCTATTTCGAGTGCCTGCACGAGGTGAAGCTGATCGTAGACCTGATCTACGAAGGCGGCATCGCCAACATGAACTACTCGATCTCCAACACCGCGGAGTACGGCGAGTATGTCACCGGCCCCCGTATCGTCACGGCCGACACCAAGGCCGAGATGAAGAAGGTGCTGGAGGACATCCAGTCGGGCCGCTTCGTGCGCGACTTCATGCAGGAGAACGCCATCGGCGCGCCGTCCTTCAAGGCCACCCGCCGCCGCGGCGCCGAGCACCAGATCGAGGAAGTCGGCCAGCGCCTGCGCGCCATGATGCCCTGGATCACCAAGAACAAGCTGGTGGACACCGCGCGCAACTAGACTGCGTCGCGAGTCATCCCCGCGAAGGTGGGGATCCAGAAAGACGGACGGCCCGGGATCGCTCCCGGGCCGTTTTGTTTCGGAGGTCCGCCCCGATCAGCGCGGCCGGTAGCCGTACTGCTCCATGATCGGCGCGCAGATCTCCGCCGTCAGCGCCGACCAAGCGGGCGGCAGTCCGCCCAGGCGCGAGCTGGTGTCGATGGCCTGACCGTATTTGGGGGAATGCGTCGCTTCGTCGGCAGCGTGGGGCCGCAGGCCGGTCCACAGCTGCGAGTCGTCGAAGTACGGGACGCCGCAGAACGCCGCCAGGCGCATCTGCAGCACCGGGTCGGCGATGTTCTCGTAGCAGAACGAGAAGTGCCGCCCATCATACTGGCCGGTCAGCGCCAGGGCGTAGTACTGGACGTACTCTGTGGCGACGGCGCGCACGTTCTCCTCGTCGAAGGAGCCCGGGCCGTGCGTCCGCTCGAAGACCTCCTGGCGCGAGCGGACGACGTCGTCCGGGTGGCGGGCGACCGTCACGAACTTCACGTTCTGGCCGTGCAGCCGGGCGAGGTCGGGGAACCGCGGCGTCAGCATCGGATCCTTCACGCAGAGGACGCGCTTGCCGCCCAGGTTCGCCGCGATCCGGTTCAGCATCGTCGTGGAGAGTTCCCGGATCATGTCGAGATATGCCGCCCGGTCAGGGAAATAGCCCTCGGTGTGCGTCGACCAATTGTGGAGTCCGAAGTCGTGTGTCGCGATCAAGCCTTGGTAAAAGCTGATCTCGGAATGGTAATCGCAAACGTCAGGCGAGGTGCAGATGAGCGCCTGGGTCAGGCTCGTACCGGATCTCGGCGCTCCACCGACGAAGATAATCTGTTCTGGCGATGCATAGTTGCTCATCGTGTCCTGGCGTAGCCTGACATATTGGGGAGTTTAGCAAGCTGAAGTGGAATTTTTCTTCAGATTGTGCTTAGGTTGATTTTGCGGGTTTCAGATTTGTAATGAATGGCTGCCGGTAAACGAAGCGTTTCTCGCTCGCAAAAGCCTGCGCCGCGGCCGTGAGCCATCGGCTGGGTGACTTGGTCGATCCGGGGCCGACTCGCCGCTACAGCGGCGCTGGCGAGGCGATGTCGATTGCGTAGAACTCTTGAAGCGCGCATGATCGAAAGATCAGATATCGCTTTGGCTCGTATATTCGTCGCGCTGAAATCTTTGGATTTCTTCCGGTCGCGCTATCGATCCTCTTCGGAAATTTGGTTTCGGAGGCGGCGAGAGCCCGAGAACTCATGATCGGAATACAAAGCGACGCCGTGAAATGATCGTTCAGTTCGACACGCGACGCGACGCCGACGGCTGGACCGTCTTCGATCGCTGGACCAGTGAGGCCGTGGTGCTGAACGGCGCCGAGCAGGCCGGGCTGACGTGGATGGACGCCAACGACCTGGTCGAGCGCCTCAACCGCCGGCGTCTTGAAGGAGACAGGAGCATCTTCCAGTGAGCCCCGACCAGCAGCATCGCTGCACCGTCCAGACCCGCGCCGACGGATCGCCCTACTTGGCCTTCGAACCGTCGGCAGGCGGCGTCTCGTCCTACAGCAATTCCCTGTTCACGCTGGACCTTCGCGCCAGCGTCACCCAGGCCGACGCGCAAGTGTTGGCGGAACAGATCAACCGCCAGCTCGTCGGCGTTTCGGCTACCGTGTTCTAAGGTAGACTATGCGGACCCTGAACGAAGGCGAACTTCAGGCGCTGCGGAACCTCGCCGCGAAGCGCGGCGGGAGCGAAACCGCGTTCCTGAACATCGCCGATGCGCGCCAGCTCACCGAGCTCGGCCTCGCAGTGCGGAGCCGGCAGGGCTGGGACATCACCGCGGCCGGCCTGGCCTACCTCAACCGCCTCGACTCCGCCGCGAACGACGGCGATCGCTCGAACTGAGGTCAGGCGCCCGCCTGTTCGGTGGCCATCCTCACCCGCACGGTCATCCCGACGAAATCGCCCGGTTCCCCGGCATAGCTGCCAGTGATCGGCATGATCTGGCCGTTGCACCGCCCGATCGCGACGGGGATCAGGCCGGCGCCGCCGGTCCGCCCGTGGGTCGGGTCGAAGGCGATCCAGCCTGCGCCGGGCAGGTAGACCTCGGCCCACGCATGCGTCGTGTCGGGCTGCAGGCCCTCGGCGTCGGGATCGAAGAGATAGCCGGATACGGCGCGGGCGCCGAACCCTAGGTGGCGGACCGCATCGATGAACAAGGCCGCCAGGTCCCGGCACGAGCCGCTGCCCAGGTCCAGGGTTTCCGCCGCCGTCTGGGTGCCTTCCTCGTCCCGCGGCCGATAGGCGGCTGCAGCCAGCACCCCGGCGTTCAGATCCTTCAGCAGTGACAGCGTGTCGGTCGGATTGCTCCGGATGAAGCCCCGCGCCCAGGCCGCCACCTGCGGATCGGCGCGCACGGGCCGCAGCAGCGGGCCCAGATCGATGAACTCGTCGTCGCTGTGCGGAAACGGATACGAATGCGCCTCGGGGGCGATCTGGAAGACCGGCCACGGCGCGGCCGAGGTCTCCACGACCAGCCGGCTGGCGATCTCCAGCCGCTCCGCCGGCGCGTCGAACGCCGCCGTCGCCACCAGGTTGCCGAAGACGTCCTGGCTCCAGGCGATCCGCGCGGCCGGCGTGCATTTCAGGTCGTGCGCCGCCACGTGGAGGTCGTGGTTGTTGCGCGGACGCAGCATCAGGCGGTGCGGGTGGAACCGGACCGCCCGCGCGAACGCGTAGGTGGTGGTGTGGACGATGCTCAGGCGCACCCGGCGCCTCTAGCGAAGCGGGGCGGGCGCGGACCTCACCGGCCCTTGCCGCTGCCCGGCGGCCGCTGGGCGGCGCTGAGGAAGCCGACCTGGATGGTTTCGGTCTTCGGCTTTTCCTTCTTGGGTTTGCGGATCTCGCGGTTCGATTTCTTCTGACCCTTGGCCATGGTCGTCTCCTGTCAGCTCTCGACGGGGACGGGCGCCTGAAGCCCCGGCGCCGCCACACGTTCTTCGTTCAGCTCGGCGAGCTCCCGCCAGCGGATGGCGGCGCGCTCGTGCTTCTCGCGCACCTGCGCCAGCGGGCTGGCCTCGGCCAGGGCGGACGCGGCGAGGGCGCGGTCGTGATACTCCGCGGCTCTGAGGCTACGTTTCTGCACGGCGGTCATCGACCCCCGTCCCGGACTGTGGAACGGCGGGTCGGCGCGCCTGGGGAAGACGCTGCACTGGGCGGGGTCATGACGGGTCTCGGAACGGCGTCGCGTCGGGTACGATCGACCGCTTCGGTGGCGGCACACGCCCGACGGCGCGTCTGAAAGATGGGGTGTTGCGCCCCGAATAGCCAGGGCTGACACATCCTCGTCGCCGACTCAGCGCAACCTGAGGCCAGGTTGACCGTTGCTGTCACAATCGGGGAGGGCGGCATGAGCGTCACGCGGACACTGTTGAAATTCCTGGGCCTGGGCCTGCTGGTCGGCCTGGACCTCGTACGCCCCAGCCGCCCCGAATACCGCATGCCCGCCCGCTGGCTGCCCCGCTAGGCGGCGACCTCGTCCGCGGCGCTCGCCCGCCGGCCCACCATCACGAACAGCCCGCCCTCGTGGCCCAGGCTGCCGATCCAGCCCAGCTGGGCCAGCCAGCGCTCGGGCGCCCAGGCGTCGGGCTCGGGCGCGAACAGGTCGTCCGGCGCGTCGTCATGCAGCTGGGCGGAGGGATAGGCGCGCACGAACTCCACGCCGTTCGCCCGGAACCAGCGCAGCACCTCGCCCACCGTGTGCCGGTGCTCCTCCGGGTGCCGGTACTGGTCGCGCAGCCAGGCCTCGCGCCGCGCGGGCTCGTGGGCCCGGTCGCGGAGCACGGGGTCGAAGGGGATCCAGCGGTAGCCGGTAAGCCGCGCCGCCGTCCTGCGTAGCCGCAGCGGCATGCGGGCCACGGCGTTGTACAGGCCCAGCACGATCATCCCGCCCGGCCGGGCCAGCCGCGCCACCCGCGCGAAGGCCGCCCGCGGGTCGGGGGTGTGGTGCAGCACGCCGGAGCAGTAGACCACATCGAAGGCGGCCTCCCTCAGGCCCGGCCTGTTGAGGTCGCTCTCCACGAACCGCGCCTGCGCGAGGCCGAAGCGCCGGCGCGCGTGCTCCGCCAGGCGCAGCGAGGCCAGGGTCAGGTCGGCGCCCACGACGAGGCGATCGGCGCGCGCCAGGTAGAGGCTCATCTGGCCGGTGCCGCAGCCCACCTCGACGATCCGCGCATCGCCCGGGATCGCTTGGTCCAGCAGCCGGGCGAAGGCGCTGCGCTCGGCCCGCGCCCGCAGGCCCGCCAGACTGTCGCGCGGCGGATAGCCGGGGAACGGCGCCGCCTCGTAGAACCGCCGCACCGTCTCGGTCCGCGCATCCGCCGCCACCCGCAGCTGCAGGATCCCGTCCTGCTCGGCGTAGACCGACCCACAGTCCCGGCAGATGACGCTCGCAAGCGCTCCGCCGCACGCCGGGCAGGCGACCAGGTCCGCGAAGGCCTCGGCCTCAGAAGATCGCATAGATGAACGGCGCCAGGGCCTCGACGCCCGCGGCCAGCACCAGGATCCCGCCGGTCAGGCACAGGAACACCGCCAGCGGCGCCAGCCACCGCTTGCCGCCACCCTCGCGCCAGAGGCCGCTGGCCAGGTCCGAGATGCCGCCGCCCATGCTCCCGAACACGATCAGTTGACGGCGCATGCGCCCGCGCTTCTTCATGCGTCCAACTCCGCTTCCGCCTGGACCTTGGTCCGAACCCGCTTCTCGACCCGCGCTCCGCCGGCCGCCAGCACGTCGATCCCGCAGCGGCGGAAGGTGGAATAGCCCTCCACCACCCGGTTCACGATCGGCTCGCCGGCCAGGTTGAACGAGGTGTTCAGCAGCACCGGGACCCCGCTCGCCTTGCCATAGGCCATCAGCAGGTCGTGGAGCCGCGGCGCCATCGCCCGCTCCAGCGCCTGCAGCCGGGCCGTGCCGTCCACATGGGTCACCGCCGCCAGCGCCGCGCGCCACTGCGGCTTCACCGGGAACACGCCGGACATGAACCGCGCCAGCCGCAGGCCGCCCGGCGGCAGCTCGAAATAGTCCTCCGCTAGCTCGGCCGGGACGATGGGCGCGAAGGGCCGGAACTCCTCGCGGTACTTGATGTCCCGGTTCAGCCGGTCGCGGGTCTCCGCCGAGTGCGGCGCGGCCAGGATCGAGCGGTGGCCCAGCGCCCGAGGGCCTAGCTCGCTCGCGCCTTCCATCCAGCCGACGATCCGCCCTGCCGTCAGGTCCTGCACCGTCCGCGCGATCAACGCCGCGTCGCCCAGCTCTTCGACCGGCAGCCCGTCCTCACCCGCGATCCGCGCCAGCTCGGCCCCGTCCGCCTCCGGGCCCCAGAACGGATGGTCGGGGAGCGGCCGGTCGGGCTGGCCGAAGTGGATACGGTCGGCATAGAGCGCCGCCCCCAGTGCGCAGCCCGCGTCGCCCGGCGCCGGCGGCACGAACAGGCGCGAAAAGCCGCTCTCCCGCAGGACCCGCGCATTGGCCACGCCGTTCAGCGCCACTCCGCCGCCGAAGCACAGGTCGGGCAGGCCGGTCTCGTGATGCAGCGACGCCGCCAGCTCGACCAGGATCTCCTCCAGCACCAGCTGCACGCTGGCGGCGATATCGGCGTAGCGGCGGCCGTCCTCGGTGGCCAGGTCGATGGGGTCCCAGCTGGCGCGCGGCGGCCCGAAGGCGTCCATGAAGCGCTTGGAATAGGCCCGCCGGACCGTGGTGTGGAACTCGAAGTAGCCGAGGTCGAGGGCGAAGGCCCCGTCCGCCGTCCGCCGCACCACCTTGCGGACCTCGTCGGCGAACCGCGGCGTCCCGTACGACGCCAGGCCCATCACCTTGTATTCGCCCTCGTTGACGGCGAAGCCCAGATAGGCGGTGAAGGTCGAATAGAGCATCCCCAGCGAGTGCGGCCAGCGCACCTCGCGCAACAGCTCGATGGACGTCGCTCCGCCGGGTGTCCGCCGGCCCCGGCCCACGGTCAGCGTCGCCCACTCGCCCACCCCGTCGGCGGTCAGGATCGCGGCGGCGTCGGTGGGGGCGGTCAGGAAGGCGGCCGCGGCGTGGCTCTGGTGGTGCTCGGTGAACAGGATCTTCTTCGCCGGCACGCCCAGGTTCGCCTGGATCAGCCCGCGCACCCAGACCTTCTCGCCCAGGGAGTTCTTCATGGCATGGGTGAAGGCCGACCGCCCCTGCGGCCAGGCCCGCAGCGCCGTGGTCAGGATGCGCTCGAACTTCAGCATCGGCCGCCCGTAGAAGACCACCGCGTCCAGGCCCTCCGGTTCCAGCCCGGCGCTTTCCAGGCACCATTCGGCGGCGGCCAGCGGGAAGGCCGCGTCGTTCTTGCGCCGCGACAGCCGCTCCTCCTGCACCGCCGCCACCGGCAGGCCGTCGACCAGCAGGGCGGCGGCGCTGTCGTGGTAGTGGGCGGAAATCCCGAGGATCTTCATGACTCAGTACTGCCGCTCGAGCGGGCCGTTGCGCTCCGGCGCGATGGGGGCCCACCCCAGCGGCTCCTTTTTCGCCGCCCGTCGGGCCAGGAGCGCGAAGGGCGGCAGCACGAGGAAGAACTGCAGCGTCAGGATCAGCGCCCCGATCAGGCCGGCGAGCGCGGCGGCGAGCCGCAGATAGGCCTTCCAGAAGCGCCGCAGCCGGGCCGTCCAGATGCGGGCGCCGGCCCGCTCGGGCGCCACCCGCAGCAGCTGGTTGCGCGTGTAGGTCATGTGGAAGGTCTCGTCGTGCAGCACCTTCTCGAACACCGCGCGTGTGGCCGCGTCGGCGCCGAGTACGGCGACATAGTTCTTGAAGTCCCGCGCCGCCTGCTTCTCCGACAGGTGCAGGAAGGCCAGCAGCGCCTCGTCGCCCTCGTCCTCGACGCGCAGATCGTCCAGGCCCCGCTCGCCCGGCGTCAGCCACTGGGCCTGCACGGCCGAGGCGGAACGGTCGGGCAGGGCGCGGATCAGGGCCACGCCGCGACGGCGGAACAGGTCGGCGTGCCGCTGCTCGTCCAGGGCGTGCTTCAGGAACAGCCGCCGCAGCAGCGGGTCGCGCGTGACCTCGGCGGCCCGCACTAGGTCGCGGCCGCCGTCGGCCTCCACCTCGGCGAAGCGCAGCAGGTTCTCGGCCCTGCGCTTGGGATTGCGCCACGCCAGCCAGTGGATCGCCGATAGAGGGGAACGCATGGGTTGCGCCTCGCGGGACGGTGAAGGCTACTACGGCCCCGGAGGGCGGGCCAGTTGCTGCAGCGGGTTGAAGGAAACGGGGTTCGCGGCCTGGTCGCCCAGGGGGTGGTCACAGCGCTGGCCCTGGCGTGCCTGGCGGCGGTCCTCGTCACCAGCGACAGCTGGCTCGAACGCCACATCCTGCCGGAGTTCTTCCAGCCGCGGGCCGAGCAGCAGCGCGTGCAGATGATCGTCCATGGGGTCCTCCTCGCGGTCGCCGTGGTCCTGCTGGTCTGGGTGCGGCCGCGGGCGGGCCGCTGGGCGGCGCGCAAGCCCGGCCGCGAGCTGGCCGCCGACGTGTTGCCCACCCTGATTGCCGTGGTCCTGGCGATCGGCGTCAGCGAGGTCCTGCTGCGGAACCTGCCGTGGTTCTCCACTCACCAGCTGCCTACCCAGCGCGAGCCGCTGCGCCGCCGCGACCCGGTCACCGGCTGGACCTATCAGGAGGCCCGCGTCGGCCGCGGCGCCCTGGGCGGCCGGACCATCGAATACGCCTTCGACGCGGCGGGCCACCGGGTCCGCCGGGCGGGCGAGGCGGTGGACTACGCCCGTCCCAGCATCCTCTTCCTGGGCGAGTCGATCGTCAGCGGCCACGGCGTGACCTATGACGAGTCCATCCCCGCCCGCGTCGGCGCCCGCCTGGGCCTGCAGCCGGCCGACCTGGCCGTGGGCGGCTTCGCCACCGACCAGACGTACCTGCGCTTCAAGGCGGAATGGCCGAGGTACGGGGAACCGCGGGCCGTGGTGATCCTGTTCATGCCGTCGCTGTTCCACCGCAACCTCGAGCACGACCGGCCCCACCTGGGGCCCGGCCTGGCCTGGCGCCCGGCCTCCGACGACTGGCGCCTGGTGCAGATCGCACGGCGCCTCGTGCCGTACCGGACCGACCGCGAGCTGGACGACGGCTTCGCCATGACCCGCCAGGCGCTCGGCGCGATGGTCGACGCCGCGCAGCGCAAGGGCGCCACGCCGCTGATCCTGGTCCCGGAGCTGACGCCGGAAACGCCGGAGGAAGCGCGCATCCGCACCCGCGTCCTGGCGGGCTTGCCATACCTGAAGGTCCCCATCGACCCGAGCTGGCATGTGGCTGGCAACCGCCACCCCGACGCCCGCGCCGACGCGGTGCTGGCCGACGCGGTCGCGACCTACATCGAAACTCACCAGGCCCACGCTGCAACTCCACCCGCCGAACCGGCCGCCCCTCATTGATGTCGCTGGGACGGCGGCCGGTTCATTCGGAGGGCGCTAGCCGTCGTCCAGGCCGCCGCGCTTCTGCTTCATCCACGCCCGCGCCGCCTTGTGCCGGCCGATCCAGAGCTTCTTGTTCTCCTGGGCCGCGCGGGGATCCTCCTTCCGGCGTTCGAACGCGAGCTCGGCCTGCAGCTTCTGGAAGCTGCGCCAGCGGTCCTCGTCCAGCTCGCCGGCCTGGATCGCCGCGCGGACCGCGCAGCCTGGCTCCTTCTCGTGCGCGCAGTCGCTGAACCGGCACTGGCCGGCCAGCGCTTCGATGTCGGCGAAGGT
>Ga0209257_1001132_pt1 | contig 34242 bp, 30 predicted proteins | sample AraplaCvi_mCL_r2_FD_184277 | JGI IMG/M metagenome (GOLD analysis project Ga0209257, IMG submission 184277) | Arabidopsis root microbial communities from North Carolina, USA - plate scrape MF_Cvi_mCL_r2 (SPAdes) (version 2) | ecosystem: Host-associated > Plants > Roots > Endosphere | place: USA...
TGCGGAGCTTTCGGAGCGGCTGAAGGAAGAGAACATCCTCTACGACCGCGACGAGCACGGGGAATATTTCCAGCTCTACAGCATGACCTATGGCGAGGGTTTCTTCTTCGAGATCGTCGAACGGCGCCGCTACAAGGGCTACGGCGCCCCCAACGCCATCTTCCGCATCGCGGCGCTGAAAAAAGCGCTCAGGCCCGAAGGCATGCCGAGCAGATAGCCACGCCAGCGCGGCTCGCTTTGGTCTTGATGAAGATTGAACCTTCGACCGACCTGTCTGTCATGAGCTGAGAGGAAGAGGAAGAGGAAGAGGAAGAGGATCGGTGCCTTCGCTGAGAATTGCAAGATATCTTCGGTAGCTGAACGCGGCCACACCGGCGGCCCGTCACCACGTCGGCGATGTCCAACCGCTCCAGAGAGCAATGGCTTGCGTAGAACGCCGCTCATGCAGAGGTATAGGGTCACGAGCAAGCGCCCCATACGGCCATTGCCATCGAGAAATGGATGGATCTTTCGAATTGAACGTGCAGCAGACCGGCCTTGATTAGGATCAGCAACCCTGACGGGAGGATGCGCGAAGAGAGCGCTACCGAGGCGCGTGCCGCCAATCCAATTTTGCGAGCGGCGAAACTCTCCTGGATCCTTGGCTTCAAAATCCCTAGTTACAGGAACAGGGAAAGTTTTTACCGGAACTGGGAATTTTGCGCGTCTATCAGGAACCGCCTGTCGCCCACTAGCTCCTCATCAGGTGGGGCATTAAGGGGATTGATCGTGTGCCTCGGAATTGGTGTCGATGTGGTACTTGAGATCGGGCCTCGGCGCCCATCTCTCGACGGCGTCGAACTTCCCGGAGTGATCCTCCTCGAAAGCGGCCTGTCGTTTCTTTGCCTTGGAGTGCGCCTCCGCCAATGGGCCAATAACATCGACCACGAGATCGATAGCTCTCACCAGGCTTGCCTGGCATGACCCCTTGCGCGGCAGCAATGTAAGGAGCACGAAAGTGCCTTCCCCGGTACCATAGCCAACAAGTCCCAACCGCACAGCGCGACGCCTACTTCGTCCAATACTTGTCGACATATTTCTGGATCTCGGAGCGCATGTATCGACCCGATGCATCCGCGCGATCTTCCCAACCGAAGACGCAGGCGGTGACGATCCCGTCGAAGCCAACCTCAGCGAGCGAGGAGAAGAAGACGTCCCAGTTGATCTCGCCTTGGCCCATGTCCATGTGCTGATGGATGGTCACCTTGGCCCCTGGTGGGTTGACGATGTAGCGCAAGCCCGATGATGCGCGGTGGTTATAAGTATCCGCGACGTGCACATGGTTGATCAGCGGTCCCGCGTCCCGGATCATCTTCCCCATTTCGTCGCCGAAGTAGAAGGTATGCGGCGCGCAGTAGAGGAACTTGACGTTGTTGGAGCCGATCGTCTTCAGCATGTCGATCGCCGGGTGCAGCGTTTCGCACCAGTCTTCCGGGTGCGGCTCCATGTTGAGGGTGACACCTTCCTTCTCAAAGACAGGCACCAGCTCCTCGATCGAGCGCCACCAAGCCGTTTCGCTGTGTTCATGCGTGAAGTGCCCGCCACAGCAATTGGAGCGGTGCCCACGCTCGGGGGACGGCCCGCGGCCGAATTCGGAGTTCATCGTATCGACGCCGAGATCCACGGCAAGCTGGATGGCTTGCTTCCAATACGATACGGCCGACTGACGCTCGTCCTCATGCGGGCTGGCCCAACGGTACATCGGCAGCAGGGACGCCACCTGGACGCCGTGGTCCTTGAGCGCCTTCTTGAACTCGGCGACACGTTCCTGGTGGGCACGCGGACGGACCCACCAGGGAAGCAGGTCGTCGCGCGGTGAGACTTCGATATATTCGTAGCCGAGCTCGGCGGCCTTCCGGCACAGCTCATTCAGCGCCAGATGTCGATGCATATGCGGGTCGAGAGCGATCTTCATGACTTACTCCTTCTCGATCTTCCATCAAGCGGCAGGCTTCAACGCGAACGGCGTATAGAACGACGGCCGCTCGCCAATCCTGATCGGCACGATTTTACCGGAATGCTTCGCCTCGACGCATGCGTCGGCGGTCACAGCTGCGAAATAGCCGTCCCAGGCAGTCGGACCACGGACGACACCCGCTTGGACGGACTCGATCCATTCCTGAAGCTCGACATCGTAGCTGTCGATGAAGCGAAGCCTCCAATCCTGCAGAATCTCGTGGCTAAGCTTGGCGTCCTTGCGGAGAGGCACACTCATCGGCTCCGGCAGATAGCCGATCCCATCTTCGCCGACGACCTGGCACTGGATGTCGTAGCCATAGGGGCAATTGACGAACACCTCGACATCGATCCGGATACCCTTCTTGGTCTCGAGCAGGATCATGTGGGGATCGTCCAGATCCTTGCGGGTGTGCTTTGTCTTGCGCGGCATGATCACCTGGGCCGAGACATAGTCGTCGTCGAGCAGCCAGCGTAGTACGTCGATCTCGTGCGGGAAGGAGTCGGTGATCGCCATGTCGCCGGCATAGACATCGGGAACGCTTGGATTGCGGTGAGCGCAGTGAACCATCAGCGGTTCGCCGAGATTGCCGTTGGTGATCTGCTCCTTCAGCAGGCGATAGCTCTTGTCGTAGCGACGCATGAACCCGACCTGCACGAGCGGACGTCCACTGGCGATCTCTGCATTGACGATGTTCAGGCAGGCCTCTGCCGTCGTCGCAAGTGGCTTTTCACAGAACACGGGCTTGCCAGCAGCTATCGAGGCGAGCACGAATTCCGCGTGCGTCGGCCCCCATGAGGTGACAACGACTGCGTCGACGTCGGGCGCCTTAACGAGATCGTGTCCGCTGTCGAAGACCCTGGCAGCTGGAGTCACACGTTTCGCCACTTCCTCCGCCTGGGATTTGTTGATGTCGTTGACGGCGACGACGGTCGAGCCGACGAGCTTGTTGTGGAGGCGCTGGATGTGCTCCTGGCCGATAGCGCCAGTTCCGATAACACCGATCTTGAGGGTCATGTGCTTGTTCCTGATGGGGGATGTCAGTCGAAGTCACGTGGGAGAGCGAGCTTCAGTGTCGTGAGTGATTTCTTGACGCCGAGAAGCGGATCCATGCCTGCGTCTTCCATTTCGAGGCTGACCGGGCCGTCGTAGCCAACCATCTTGGCGACGGCGAAGAATTCCTTCCACCACTGGACGTCGTGGCCATGCCCAAGCGCGACGTAATTCCACGAACGCTTCGCGATATCGTTAATCCAGTAGGTGTCAATCAGGCCATTTGCTTCGGCGAGCGTGCGCTCCAGCCGGACGTCCTTGGCATGCATGTAGTGGATGGCGTTGCCGAGCAGCCGCACGGCTGCAATGGGATCGCCGCCCATCCACATGTGATGGCTGGGGTCGAAATTCATGCCGATGACCGGATCAACATGTTTGCGCAGACGCAGCATGTTGGCCGGGTTGTGGATCATCGTCGCGCCGAGATTTTCGAGCGCAACACGGATCCCGCAGTCTTTCGCCAGTACCGCCGCCTTCTGAAAATAAGGGATGAGCACGTCGTTCCACTGGTAGTCGAGAGCCGCGACCTGCTCGGGCAAAATGACATGGGTGATCCAGTTCGGCAGCTCGTCCTTCGGCGTGCCGCCGGGGCAGCCGGACATCATCACGACGGTTTTCACGCCGAGTTTTTCAGCGAGGCGGAAAGTCTTCTCGACGACGGCACGATGTTCCGCGCCGCTCTGACCCGGATGAAGTTGATTGCCGGAGCAGTTCAGGGCGGAAATGGTGAGGCCGCGGCGTTCGAGTGCAGCCAGAAAATCGGTGCGGGCCTGCTCGCTGCCGAGGAGCTCGTCGAGGCGTACATGCGGAGCTTTGGACCAGTTTCCGCAACCCAGTTCGACGGATTCGAATCCGAGCTTGGACGCTGTGTCGAGCATCTCTTCGAAGGGAAGGTATCCAAGGATGTCGGTTACCAGACTTAAGCGCATCATCTCATGAGCTCCAGGATATTCATTGGCATGGGGTGCGCGTGCCGAGACCGCAGCCCCGACACGCATCTCGGGAGGAATTACTTCTTCATGTACTTGTCGACGTTGTCCTTGGTGATGGACTCGAATGGCACGAGCTTCTCGGCGGGGGGCGTCTCACCCTTCTTGATGCCCTCGACGACGTCAAAGGCGGCCTTCGCCTGACCGGCGGCATTCTGGAAAATCGTCTGCGACATTTCCCCGGCCTTGATCGCGTTGAGAGCATCCGGCACGCCATCGACGCCGGAGATCATCACGCCCTTCAGGCGGTCAGCACCCTGGAGAGCCTCGCGGGCGCCCAGCGCCATCTGGTCGTTGGCGGCGATGATCGCATCGAACTTCGGGAAGCTCTGGATCCAGTCTTCGGTAACCTTCATGCCTTCGGCGCGGTCATAATTGCCGGAAAGCGTTGCGAGGATCTTCACGTCAGGACGGCCAAGGCTGTCCTGGAAGCCTTTCAGACGTTCCTGCGAATGATAGAGGCCGGGGGTGCCCTGCAGATAGAGGATCTGGGCGTTCTTCGGCAGGTTCGCCTTCATGTACTCAGCCTGCATCTTGCCGGCGTCGAGATTCTTCGAACCAACGAAGGTGTACTTGCCGCCAGCCGACTGGATGCCCAGAGCGACGACTGGGATGCCGGCTTTATTCGCCTTCTCGACGCCGGGAACGATACCTTCGTAGTCGACGGGAACCACGACGATTGCGTTGACCTTCTGGGCAATCAGGTTGTCGATCTGGTCGAGCTGCTTGCTGGCGTCATTGTTGGCGTCGGTGAACTTGATCTCGACGGCGGGATCAGACTTGGCGGCTTCGATGAAGGCATTCTTGCGGGCCATGACAAACACGTCTGTATCGGCCATGTTGGCGTAGCCCACGACAAATTTATCTGCTGCGAAGGCGGAGGATGCGGACAGCGCGGATACGGCGCAGGCGAGTGCGAGCTTGGCAATAAGTGTCATTTGGGGTCTCCTCCCGTTGATAGTCATAGGTTGCGATGATCCGGCGCCATGGCACCGACACACACAATTGGTCCTTCACGCGTGCCGTTAGCTCGCGCTGGAACTTTTGAATCGAGCCTTCTTTTTGGTGCGGGCTGATTTCGTCCAAACATCAAGAATGACCGCGACCGCGATGATCAGTCCCTTGATGATCTGCTGCCAGTACGAACTGACGTTCATGAGATTGAGGATGTTGTTGATGACGCCGATGATCATCGCGCCGATTATGGTTCCAGTGATCGTCCCCGTGCCGCCCATCAGGCTGGTGCCGCCGACGACGACCGCGGTGATCGCGTCGAACTCGTAACCGACACCACCTGCGGGCTGACCGGAATTAATGCGCGACATCAGAACGATCCCGGCGACAGCACAGAGAATGCCGTTGAAGATGAACGCTTTGACGACGATGCTGTCGGGATTGATGCCGGAGGCACGCGCCGCGCGCTCATTGCCGCCGACGGCGTAGACATAACGGCCGAACTTGGTCTTGTTGAGCAGGATCCACGAGACGACGACAAGCACGGCAAGAATGAGAACTGAGACCGGCACCGGTCCAAGCGAACCCTGCCCGATGATCTTGAAATCACCGAGACCGGTGACAGGCGATCCGCCTGTGTAGAGAAGCACCGCGCCACGCGCGACGGTCGTCATCGCCAAAGTCATGATGAAGGACGGAATTCGGAAAAAGGTGATGACAAAGCCGGTGATGATCCCGGTGATGATGCCGACGGCGACACCTGCCAGGACGGCGAGAATGATGCTTCCGGTCATCGCCATCACGCTTGCCGAAATAACGCCGCAAAGCGCCAGAACCGATCCAAGCGACACATCGATATGGCCAAGGATGATGATGAAGGTGACGCCGCAGGCGAGCAGGCTGACGACGACCACCTGGCGCAGCACGTTGGTTAGATTTGCCTCGGTGAGGAATGTGGGGCTCAGCAGCGACGCCAGAACACAGATGCCGATAAAGATCAGTATCGTTCCGTATTTACGATAAATGGCGGCGAAATCGATGCCCCCAGACTTTAGGGGTGCTTTCGCGGGCACCGTTGCGGCCATCGGTTCGGTGTTCATGAGTGTCCTCCCGTTGCAAGGCGCATGATGCTTTCCTGATTGGCCTCGCTTCTTGTCAGTTCGCCCGCGACCCGGCCCGCAGCCATGACAACCACGCGGTCGCTCATTCCAAGAATTTCCGGTAGCTCTGATGAGATCATGATGATCGCCAGGCCTTGCCGGGCGAAATCGGTCATCAGGCGGTGGATTTCGGATTTCGAACCAACGTCGATGCCGCGTGTCGGCTCATCGAGAATGAGAAGCTTGAGATCGCCGAGCAGCCATTTCGCCAGGACGATCTTCTGCTGGTTGCCGCCGCTGAGATTGTCCACGATCATCGCGGTATCGGGCGTCTTGATCTGCAGCATCTTGATCATGCGCCGTGCGGCGGTCTCTTCCTGCCGCTCGCTGACGAAAAGCCCAGCCGTGAATTTCTTCAGATTTGCCAGCGAGATATTCTCGCCGACGGAGCGGCAGAGCACGAGGCCCTCGGCCTTGCGGTCCTCGGACACCATGGCGATACCGTTCTTGATGGCATCGGCCGGCGACGTCAGTTGCAGGGGCGATCCGTTGAGAATGACCGATCCGCCGGTGGCAACATCTAGGCCGAAGATCACCCGCGCAACTTCGGTGCGGCCCGCTCCGATCAGGCCGGACAAGCCGACGATTTCGCCGGCGCGAACATCGAAGCTGACCTCCTCGAAAGAGCCCTCGCGGGAAAGACTGTCGACGGATAGCACGACGTCGCCGATCGGCACCTCTTCCTTCGGAAAGATGCTGGAGATCGTGCGCCCAACCATCTGGGAGATCAGCTTGGTCTCGTCATATTCGCTTGCGGGTGCTGCCGCGATGAACTGACCGTCGCGCATGACGGTGATCTCATCGGCGATCTGGAAGATTTCATCCATTTTATGGGTGATATAGATGATCGCAACCCCCGCCGCCTTGAGGTCGGCGATCTGCCGGAACAGCATGGCGACCTCGGTGTCGCTGATCGCCGAGGTCGGTTCGTCCATGATCACCAAGGACGCTTTCCGCGAGATCGCTTTGACGATCTCGATCAATTGCATGGCCGCGATGGAAAGATCGCGCATCCTCGTTTCAGGGGAGTATTTCAGGCCGAGCCGGGCAAGGAGCGCCTTGGTATCGGCGTTCATCTTGGCGAAATTGACGAAGCGCGAAAGAAAACCCGTGTCGAACATCGAAGGCTCGCGCCCGAGAAAGATGTTTTCGGCGATCGTCATATCGAGGACGGGGCTGAGTTCCTGGTGGATCATCGAGATCCCCCGCTCGAGCGCCGCGGCTGTATCCTGCCCGCTGAGCGTCTCGCCCTTGAAGATGATCTCGCCGCTATCGATCGTGTAGGTTCCGCTGAGGATCTTCATCAGCGTCGACTTGCCAGCTCCATTTTCGCCCACGAGGACATGGACTGTGCCGGCGCGAACCTTCAGGTTCATTCCATCAAGTGCCAGAACACCCGGAAATGCCTTGGTGATATCGCGCATTTCAAGAACGATAGCGTCGTTTCCAGCGTCGCTGCGCTCTGCAAGGCGCACGAGTTCGTTGGCCGCAGGCATACGCCTCTCCTCCCCAAAACCTCGCCGATTATCGGCTCTGTCCAGCTGCTTCCTCCAGCGAGGAGAAAAACACCACAATCTCCCTGTTTCTGTCAATTTACGGCTGGACGTTTCTCCCAAAATATACCATACTGACTTTCATTATTTGAGAGACACCGATGAACAGACCTACGATCGCCGACCTCGCAAGAGCCGCAAATGTGGGGATTTCGACCGTTGACCGGGTCCTGAACGGGCGCGACCCTGTTCGCGCACAGACCGCCGAGCGTGTCCTCGAGGCTGCGGAGAGAATCGGATTTCACGGTGTGACTGCGATTAAGCGGCGACTGGAATCTGATAAGCCGGTTATCAAATTCGGCTTTCTGCTCAAACAGTCGCACCGCAAGCTTTACCAGATGTGGGCCGAAACGCTGACAAAGTCAGTAGAATCCTATCCCGGGGCCCACGGGCGAGCGATCGTGAGATTTGTGGATGAACTCGCTCCGGAGAATACGGCCGATGCATTGCTGGCCATGAGCCGGGAAGTGGACGTGATCGGAATCATTACGTCGGATCATCCCCAGATCAACCATGCCGTGGACGGGCTGGAGGCCGAGGGAATTCCGGTTTTCACGATGATCTCCGATCTGACCGCTCCCGGCCGGGCGGGCTATGTCGGCAACGACTGCGTCAAGAAGGGCCGGACGGCCGCGTGGTTCGTCGACAACGTCAATGCCAGGCCCGGTAAGGTCGCGGTCTTCGTCGGCAGCCACCGCTATCTCTCGCAGGAGCTTTGTGAAATGGGGTTCCGGTCCTACTTCCGCGAAAGCGACAGGGAATTCCAAATGATGGAAACTTTGGGCACGCAAGAAGAGCCGCAGATTGCCTACGAACTCACACAGCGCCTTTTGAGAAGCGAAACCAACTGGGTCGGCCTCTACGTCGCCGGCGGCGGCGTTACCGGGGTCATGCGCGCGCTACGCGAAGATGGCGGCCCAGCCGCGAAGCGCCTGATGGTGATCGCTCACGAACTGACCAACGAGACGCGAGCGGGCCTCGCCGAAGGCCTAATCAAAGTCGTCCTCTCCCATCCTGCCCGGCTGCTGGCCGACACGCTCGTGCGTGCAATGGCGGAAGCGCTCGACACGCACCGCACACCGATTGTGTCGCAACATATATTGCCGTTCGAAATCTACACCGCCGCGAATATCTGAGCGCCGCCAACACCATCATCGCGATCAGCCCAGACGCTCGCCTTCCCGTCAATTTGCGGTCAATCACCTGCCGCGCCAGACGGTCATGCTCCTTCAGCCTTATCTCGGCAGTCGCAATCAGTCCCCCGGGTGATCGCCAGCAACCGGGCTCCGCGATCTCGATGACGGCGTCGATCGACGGTGACGGTTTTGAGGCCGCGATTGATGGCGGCAAGATGATTCACGTTCGGCATGGTGCTTCCTTCATGCCGGGGTCAACACGAAATCGAATGGCGATCGCCAGAGGGTGTCGGCCCGATCGAGCCGCTCGAACGGCGCGATCAGTGTCTGTTTCACGCCGAAGACCGCATCGCTTTCGAGATAACTGTCGTCCCCGACGAATGTGTGTGTCACCAGCTTCTGGAAGCCCGGTGCGGTGACAAGGAAATGCATGTGCGCGGGGCGATAGGGGTGGCGCCCCATATGGCCGAGCATTTTGCCCACCGGTCCGTCATTCGGGATCGGGTAGGAGGTCGGCTTGATTCCGCGAAAGGCATACACACCGTCTTCGCCGGTGATGAAGCGGCCGCGGTTGTTCCATTTCGGCTGGATGCCCGATTGCTGCACGTCATAGAAGCCGTCGGCATTATCCGACCATACATCGACGCAGGCCCCTTCGATCGGGTTACCGTGAAGGTCAATAACCTTGCCTTCGAATAGACAGGCCTCACCCTTCCCATCGAGAGAAATGGTCTCGCCCATCTCGCGGATTGGGGCATCTTCGACGTGAAATGGTCCGAAGACAGTGTTTTCCGTCGCCCCTGCGGGACGGCGGTTGTTGATGGCGTCGACCAACATGGAAAAGCCCAGTACGTCGGAAAGCAGGATGAATTCCTGGCGCTCATCCGAGCAGATTTGTCCGGTCTTGGTCAGGAAATCGATGCCGATATCCCATTCCGCTTGCGTCAGATGGATTTCCTTCGCAAAGGCGTGCAGGTGCTTTACCAGACAGGTCATTACCTCCGCCATGCGCGGCGAGACCTCGCCGCCCATTCGGGCGTTGACAGTTTCGACCGAGCTTTCTTCTGAGAAATAGTGGATCATTGTTCGGTCCTCCCTAACCTCGTCAGTAAATGCTGCGGAAACAAGGGGTTGTTAGTCCAGCCCAATGCGGCCTGTAGTCGCCCCTGGGAACCTGCATCGGGCAAAGTGTCTGAAAGCGACGCCAACGCGGCGGCACGATCACGGTGGAACGTGCCGGGGGCGCTATTGCGCCCTCAGACCTTGGCGAATTGAGCCATCGACGACTCGAAAACGCGGCGAGCCATTTCATCGAGACCACGCTTCCTGTGGTCCGCCGACAGGACTTCGGTGCCATAGACGCTATTATAGCCCGCGGTCTTTACCGCACGCAGGAAGGCCGGCACGTCCAGCTCCCCTTCGCCCGGAAGCATCCGGTGATGGATAGTATCATCCCAGATGCTTTCAACCGGGGGCTCCCGCAACGCATCGTCGATCTCTATGGCCTTGATGAGGTGCGCCGGAATCTTGCTGATGTCGGAGTAAGGGATGTTGCCGCGTGCCATGTGCCAGATGTCCAGCAGCAGACCGCCGTTGTTCCGGTTTGCAACCTTCATGATTCCGACGCCGGCTTCGATTGTGCGGACATTGGACCAGGGCATGATTTCCAGGACGACTTCGGTCCCGGTGCCCGCGGCCTGGTCGCAAAGCTTGCCGAACTCTTCTCCCATCAATTCGATATTTGGTTCGCCTCCCTCAAAGCCGGGAAGCGCCTTGATGTCGCGCATGCCGAGTTCGTTCACGGCTTCGAAAATCTGGGCCCGCAGCAGGTCGGCCTTGGCACGCTCTTCGCCCGTCTTGTACCAGTCGACGACCGCTTCGATCTCGAGATATTTAATCCCGTTCGCCTCGATAATGCGGCGCATCTCGGCGTAGCCGATCTGGTCCCTCGTCGTCGCCACGTCGTCGGGATGAAGGCCAAAGCCGACGAAACCGGCACGCGCGGCAGCTTCCACGCGATCCTTGAACGGGAACGGGCTGATTTCGGTGGGTCCAAAGGGGTGAACGTCGCCAGATATGGCGAAATACGAGATTAGGAGTTCAACACCCGCAGCCATGATTTTCCCTTTCATATACAGGCAATGCCGGCAAACGCCAGCGTGATCGGTCCGTCATACATCCCTGGCATTGTTGGGAAAAAGCGGCGATCGTTGGAAACTGTGTTGCATTTGGCGCAAAAAGCAATTCGCCTCAACTCATCCACACCGCCTCGAAATCATGAGATCGGAAATGCTCGACCAGAAAATCAAGGAACAGCCTCGTGCGGGCAGGGAGAAACGCCTTTGTCGGAAAGGCCGCATTCATGGTCAGTACGGGCAGGTGCCAGTCATCCAAAACGCGAACGAGGCGCCCGGCCTCAAGGTCGTTTTGAATGATATAGGTTGGCTGCGCCAATATCCCGAGCCCCTTCATGGCTGCGTCGCGGATTAATTGTCCGTCGTTTGCGTTGATGATGCCGTCGACTTCGACTTTTACGGACTCATCATTCTTTTTGAAGTGCAGCTCGTTCCAGTTATCCGCGAGTGTGTAGAGTATAAGGTCGTGTTGCCGCAGGTCGTTTGGATGCCGCGGAATTCCTTTCCGTTCCAGATATTCAGGAGAGGCCGCCAACAATCTGCGACACCTCGCAAGCCTGCGGATGGTGATCGAGCTGTCAGCCTCCACCCGTCTCAATCGGATGGCCAGATCCAGACCGTTTTCGATGATGTCATAGTACCGGTTTGATGCGACGATCTCGACCAAAACGGTTGGGTATCGCTTCCGGAACAATTCCACCACGGGCATCAGTTGAAGCAACGAGAAGGACAGCGACGCCCCGATGCGCAGCCGGCCGGTCGGAGCGTGCGCCCTGGATGCAACGCCCGCTTCGGCTTCATCCCAGCTGGCCATCAGTTCCTTGGCATCGGTGAAAAACTGTTCACCTTCGCTCGTCAGGCTCAGTTTCCGCGTCGAGCGTTGCACCAGACGGATACCGAGCCTTTGTTCGAGAGCCATAAGGTTTCGGCTCACGCTCGACACCGAAACTCCGAGAACATCAGCAGCTCGCGTCATGCTGAGTTCGCTCGCTACAGTCACAAAAACCTCGATCTCAGCCCAACGGTCGACTTTACTCCTGACGCTCACTTTTGCCTCCAGTGAAAAAGACTTTTGGCAAATCTACAGTTCATCGCGCCGAGAGCAAATGCGAACATGCAACGAACCAACCGTTTTCGAATGCTGGAAGAGATGGACCGAACGATGGATATGCGAAATAACGCCCGGGTGAAACACATCGTAATGTGGAACCTTCTCGCCGATACCGATGGGAAAAAGACCGCTTCCATTGATGCCGTGAAAACGAAATTCGAAGCGCTGCGGGGTGTCGTACCGGGCCTTCTTCACGTCGAAGTGGGCGTCGATTTCAGCCGCGTGGACTATGCTTGCGACGTGGTGCTGTACACGGAATTTGCGAACGCTGAGGCGCTCGCCGCCTACGCGGAACACCCGGCGCATCTGAAAATCCGAGATGAACTCGAAGGGGTTCGGATTCAGCGCCATCAGGTTGACTACACGCCGAACGCGGGAGAATGACCATGCACGTCGTAGTCCACTGCGTTGATTTTCCGGATGCCCTCGAGCGGCGCCTCCAAAACTACGCCGCGCACCGGGCCTACCTTGAGGGGGGGAGCGTGAAGACCGTGATTTCCGGTCCGCTTCTCGCTCCCGACGGGACCACAATGATCGGATCTTTGTTCGTCTTCGACGCCTCGAGCGTTGCAGAGGTCGAAGCTTTCAACAAAGCCGACCCTTTCAATCAAGCCGATGTTTGGGAGGAAATTTCCATCCATCCATTCAGCCTGCGCGTCGACAACCGGGGGTAAGAAGATGCGGAGCCTACCGAACTGTTTTGTCTACAACGCGAATCCGTCGCGCGTCGTCTTTGGGACAGGCACGATCGAAAGCCTGCCGTCCGAGATCGAAAGGCTTGGCCTCAAGCGTGTGCTGGTCCTGTCCACACCCCAGCAGGTGGATCTGGCCGAGGCGCTTTCCTCCCGGTTGCGAGACGAGGCGGCCGGCATCTTCAGTGGCGCAACGATGCACACTCCTGTCGCTGTGACCGAGGAAGCTGTAAAGGTCGCCGCGGAGACCGGAGCTGATGGGATCCTCGCCGTCGGCGGTGGATCGACCACTGGACTGGGCAAGGCTCTGGCATTGCGCACCGCTCTTCCGCAAATCGTCATTCCAACGACATACGCTGGTTCTGAAATGACCCCGATCCTGGGCGAAACTGCGGATGGCGTAAAGAAGACGGTCACTACGCCGAAAGTTCTTCCGAACGTCGTAATCTACGACGTTGACCTGACGATGTCTCTGCCGGCTTCCCTGTCAGGAACGAGCGGAATCAACGCAATCGCGCATGCCGTCGAGGCTCTCTACGCAAGGGACAAAAACCCGATCATCGACCTCATGGCCGGCGAGTCGATCGCCGCTCTAGCTGGTGCGCTTCCGACGATTAACCTCGACCCAAGCAATATCGACGCTCGACGTGATGCTCTGTATGGCGCATGGCTTGCTGGCGTTTGCCTGGGCGCCGTCGGCATGTCGCTGCATCACAAGCTATGTCACACACTCGGCGGTACTTTCGATCTTCCCCATGCCGAGACGCATGCGATCGTGCTGCCGCATGCCCTTGCCTACAATGCGTCGGCCATCCCTGACGTTATCGAACGCCTTCGCGGTGTCCTGGATTCAGGGGATCCCGCCCTCGCCCTCTACAACCTCGCCGGCGCCGTGGGTGCGCGCAGAGCGTTGAAGGATATCGGAATGCCGGAGGACGGCATTTCTGAAGCCTGCTCGATCGCCCTTTCCAATCCCTACTGGAATCCGCGTCCACTCGAACGTGACCCGTTGGAACGCTTGCTTCAACGGGCTTGGGCAGGCTCTCCCCCGGTTATGGAGTAAGGTAATGCCATCCATTCAATTCTCGCTTCCCGATACTGTTGTTGTCACGGGCACGGCGTCCGGCCTTGGACTCGATGTGGCGCGGCTTTTGCTCGCCCAAGGCTGCCGCGTCGTCGGGGTCGACACCGCGACATCCGAGCTCGAAGGACAGGCTGGCTACGAGCCGGTGGTTGGGTCCATCGCCGAAAGCGAAACCTGGATTCGCGTGACCTCTGCCATCGATAGCGCCGGACCTGGTTCACTGGGCCTTGTGACCTGCGCGGCGATCCTCGACGTGGCGACCGTACCCGATTTGAGCCGGTCGACCATCGACAAGGTAATAGCCGTCAACGTAATCGGCACGGCGCTCGCAATGGCGGCACTCATTCCGCGCATGGAGGCGGCAGGCGGCGGATCCATCGTCGCAGTCGCGTCAATCAATGCCAGTCTCGCCGAGCAGCAACTCGCGATCTACAACGCCTCGAAGGCGGCTGTTCGTCAACTGGCAAGAACCGCGGCTCTCGATCACGCCCGCAAGGGTGTTCGCATCAATGTGTTGAGCCCCGGCCCTATGATGGCCGGTCTTTTCAAGCGCCACGCAGAAAGCGCGACCGATACCGAGAAGTTTGTCGCGACGCGGGCCAACCGACAGCCCCAAGGGCGGATCCTGAAGGCGGAGGAAGTTGCCCGTGCCGCTCTGTTCCTTCTGTCCGATGGGGCGTCCGCAGTGCTGGGCGCAGACATCATTGCTGACGGCGGACTGACGACCGGCTTCGACTTCAGGACTGGCGCTGAAGGCGCCTCGATCTGAGATCAATATAGAGGGGGAAAAAATGGAATCTGGGCTCAGCGGCAAAAAGGTCATAATCACCGGGGCGGCCAACGGTATCGGGCGCGCCACTGCCCTCGCCTTCGCCAAGGAGGGTGCGATAGTCGGCCTTCTCGATATTGACGCCAAAGGTCTCGACGAAGTGGCCGCGTTGGTACGGCAGCACGACGGCGAGGCGATGACCGCGAAGGCGGACCTTTCGACCGCGAATGGCGTCGAAGGCGGAATGAGCGTTCTTTTAGGGGCCTTTGACGGCCATGTCGACGTGCTCATCAACAATGTCGGCGCCGGTGCGGTTCGCAGCTTCGACGACGTCGACGACGATGCCTGGCAGTCGACCCTGTCGCTCAACTTCATGAGCTACGTTCGGGCAATCCGGAAAGCGCTGCCGATCCTCCGGCAAAATGGTGGCGTAATCATCAATAACGCTTCGGATCTCGCGCGCCAGCCCGAACCGGTTCCGGTTGACTACTCTGTTTCCAAGGCCGCGATTCTGGCGCTGACAAAGGCTTTGGCTCGCGCCGAGGCACCTAAGATCCGTGTCAACGCAGTGGCGCCTGGCCCCATCTGGTCACCCTTCTGGGACAAGGCTGGTGGGTTCGCCGAAACTTTGGGCAAGTATCACAAGATGGAGCCGCATGCGGCCGTCGAGCGCGAGATGAAGCTTCGCCAGCTGCCGTTGCAGCGCCTCGGCACTCCGGAAGAAGTCGCCAATGTCATCGTCTTCCTGGCCTCCGATCTGGCGTCCTATGTGACGTCCTCGGTCTGGGGTGTCGATGGCGGCTCCGTCCGCTCCATCGTCTGACATGACCGCCTCTGGTTCGGCCGCCCGAATTACGGAGTGATGGTCGCCGGCGCTGCTGGTCCAGCCGCGACGCCGGCGCTTGATTTGATCCCACAGCTGGGCGACCGACCATTATTTTTTAGGAGGATCCTCGAAATGAAAGCAGTTCGTTTCTATGCCAAGGGCGATGTTCGTGTCGAAGACATCGACAAGCCTATGGCGCTCCAACCGGACGAGGTGCTCGTTCGGAACAAGTTCTGCGGCATCTGCGGCACCGATCTGCATGAGTTTGCTGACGGCCCACATTTTATCTCGACCGTGCCAACCACCTTTTCGGGGGCTTCCATCCCGCAGATATTGGGGCATGAATTCAGCGGCGAGATCGAAGCTGTCGGCGAAGGCGTCAAACACCTGCGTCCCGGTGACCGCGTTGCCATCCAGCCCCACATGGGGCCAGCCGACGGGTATTTCGGGGTGCGTGGCCTGCACTTCCTGGGGACCCGGGGCGCTGCCACCGGCCTGACCTGGAATTGGGGTGGCTTTGCCGACTATGCGGTCATGAAAGCCTACGCAACGGTGAAGATGCCAGACGCGCTGAGCTACGAACAGGGTGCAATGGTCGAGCCTGCCGCAGTTGCGGTGACCGCCATCGACAGAAGCGGCCTGGAGCCCGGGGGGGCGATCCTGATCACCGGCGGAGGTCCGATCGGGGCCCTCGCGGTCATGGCTGCTCATGTGGCTGGCGCCGGAAAGATCGTTGTGAGCGAACCCAACGCTTCCAGGCGCGAGCGGATCGAGAACCTTGGTATTCCGGTCGTCACGGTGGACCCCCTCGCAGTTTCGCTTTCGCAGTTTGCTCGCGACAATACGTTCGAAGGCCTCGGCTTCGATGCCGCCATCGAGTGTGCAGGCAATCCTCGCGCCATAACCGATTGCATCAAGGCGGTCCGTCCGCAGGCAACGGTAGTCCTGATTGGACTCACAAATGCGAAGGCGGAGTTCTCCCCGTTCGACCTCATCACCCGCGACATTCGTCTGCAGGGGTCACTGTGTTATCCGACCACGCTGTGGCCAAGGATCTATTCCATGATCGAGAGCGGACGCCTGCCTGTAGAGCGTCTAATCGATGAAACGATCTCCGTCGACGATATCGTTGAGAAGGGATTCAGGCCCCTCCTCGATCCGGCTGGCACCAAGATGAAGATCCTGGTGCAACTCAACGCCTAGACCAAGCGACGCTGGAACACGCAAGGGTTTCAGCGACTCAACCACGCACAACCTCGTGAGCGATAATCTGCATTCCCACCTCGGAATGCGCAGGCGCGGTATGCCGCTTGAGCGAAAGCACTGTTCTCCTTACACTTGATGAGGTTGCGCCGGAATCCTATTTTGTTTTCTGCTCGGCGAGCTCACTGTGTTCAGAACACAGTGGCTTGAGAGGGGTGAAAATGGTGCCAGTAATCTACGAATGCTCGCAATTTTGGTAGTGCTTGTTTTCGGTCCGGAAAATAGATGAAAAAACCGGGGCTTATAGGCATGAATGCTTCGAGGCACGTCTCAAGGAGACCCGCGCGGATCAGCGGCTCGACAACACCAGCGATATTGTAGGCTAGACCTACTCCTGCCTGCGCGGCCGAGAGGGAAGTTGCGGGGCCATTCACGGTTAGACGCCCTTCGACGTCCATCACGAAGGCTCGGGTCCCATTCTCCTCGGTGTGCTCTACAAAATCCCAGCGATAGATCGCGCCTCCAGCGAGCCGAATATTGATACAGGCATGATGCTCAAGCTGTTCCGGCCGCAGAGGCTTGCCGCGCTCTGCAAAGTAAGCAGGTGACCCCACGACCACCCTCGGAGAAGCTTGGGTGAGCCGTACGGCCACCATATCCTGTTCGATCATCTCCCCGATCCTGATGCCGGCATCGTAGCCTTCTCCGGCGACATTGACAAAACGGTCCTCAAAGACCAATTCCAGTTCGATATCGGGATATGCGTCGGTAAATCCCTTGAGCATGGGTTCAATAAGCGTCTGCGCCACGTAAGGAACGCTCAAGCGTAGCAGCCCTCTTGGGTTATCACTGAGCCGTTGAGCCGCCTCATATGCAGCTTCTACGTATGCGATGCCCGCTGTAGCTTGCTCCAAAAAGAGTTGTCCCGCTTCGGTAAGGCCAACAGAACGCGTTGTGCGGGTGAAGAGCGGTGCGCCCACACGCGCTTCCAATTGCTTCACAGTCCAACTGATTGCAGCAGGTGTCACGCCGAGTTCGAGCGCAGCAGCGGTAAAACTGCGTCGTTCAGCGACGCGGGTGAAGACGACTATTCCATCCAGTAAGTCCGCTCGCATTATCAAATCTACCTTATAAACCCTTTCAAATTTTTGCTGATTATCAAATCGTTGTCTACCAAATATCGTTAGACCGTTAGTGAGGAGTGACCGACAATGCCTATTACATCGATTACCCGCCGGAGCCTCGGTCTCGCTATTGGGGCGACCGCCGTTCTCTTCAGCACAGGAAAAATTACCATGGCACAGACACTGACCGAACGAAGCCAACCAGTGCCGCAGAAAGTCAGCTTTGAAAGCGGGCACGGGTTCGTCGTAGCCAATCTTTATCTCCCAGAGGGGCATGATCCATCGCGGCGCTATCCAGCCATCGCGGTCGGCGGTTCGCTAACCTCGGTCAAGGAGATGATGGCGGGAAATTATGCCGGCGAGCTTGCCCGGCGCGGCATCATTGCGCTCGCAATTGACTACCGCAATTACGGCGAGAGTAGCGGTGCGATGCGGCAGTTCGAGGACCAAGCTTCAAAGGCAGAGGACTTGTCGGCCGCCTTGAGATACCTGAAGAAACGTAGCGACATCGCCGGGACCGGTATCCTCGGAATTTGCACGTCCGGGGGCACAGCTCTTTACACGGCTGCGAAGGACCCTAATGTGGGCGCGCTAGCCATCGTTGCAGGCTTTTTCTCCGACCCGGAACTAGTGTTGAAGATGTTCGGCGGCAAAGAAGGTATCGACAGCCGGATCGCGGCTAGTCGAGAGGCGCGTAAGCGTTACGACGAAGAAGGAGTAATCCAGACAGCCTTCGCCTATATGCCGAACGAAAAAACTGCGGTGAGCTCCGGCCCCAACGAATACTATATGGATCAGTCACGCGGCGGGAGCGTTCGTGCCTGGCGCAACGAGTTTGCAGTTATGGCGTGGGAGCCTTGGCTCGCGTTTGATCCTTTGGCGCAGGCTCCGCATGTTACGGCACCAGTTGTCGTAGTTCACTCAGATGGCGCAGCGTTCCCTGATCAGGCTCGCAAAATGTATGGTCTTTTGGCGGGTCCGAAAGAATTACATTGGACAGAGGGAAAACACTACGACTTTTACGATCAAGCCGAGACAGTGCGTCAGGCTGCTGACCGGGTTGCGTCTCACTTCCACAATAAGCTCGGTTAAGACGAGGCCGAGGACCCGGTGCGCCAAGGCTAGGCGATCAAGGTTTGGGGCAGCCGAAGGCTTCAAGGCGTCTTGCCATGGTGTAGTTACACGGCAGGAGAGCCTCGATTTGGCTCTGTTTATGGCCGTTAACGACGACGATGAGCATACTGCTCAGATAGGCGAATGGATCGACGACGTTCAGTTACAGGTCTCGATGACCGAGGCAATGGTCGCCCAATTCTCGGCCCCGGCATCGTGCCCGGAGAAGAGAGCATTTAGCTAAGGTATAGTCCAACCAATTCCGTGAATTGAACCCCAGATGACAAGCGTGGTCGGCCACCCCTGTCAGCCTGTAGGTCCACACGCCAGCAAAAAAAGCGAGGCTGCACGCCCGTCCTGGGGTGCTGCCTCGCTAGAGCGCCTGGGGGACGCGAGCAGAGATTTTAATCAAACTCGAACGTGGACTTTCCATTTCGCCGTTTCGTCAACGATTGGCGCGCAATCGACGATGAGAAGACAGCGCCAATCATGGCGCGACGCGCCATGCCTGGTACACGACACAAGCCCGTAGCCGAGGAGCTTGGGCTTGGCATTTGTTAGCCTCAAACCGTGACTTCCACTTCAGCACCGGAAAGAGATGACGACTCGAATAGCGCCTCGAGCAACTGGTTCACGTTGTGCGCCTGGGTCGCCGAAACGGCCGAGGCCGATCCGGACCTCATCGACTCGACGAAAGCTGCTGCCTCCCGATCGAAGTAGATCGGGTTACCGATCTCTGCGATCTCCGGCGAGTATACGGTCTTCTTGGTGGCCCAGATTTCCGGGAAGCTCGTCTCACGCCACTCCGTCCACCCCTGCTGGAACCCGTTCCTGCCGCTGTCATAGATCTTGTAGGACGAGGGCAAGGGACAAGAGTGCATGATGCCCTCCGTTCCGTAGGCGGACAGGTCCCAGCTTTCGGTCCAGGACAGAGGATCCCACGACATGAAGTCGACGGTGACGAGCTTGTCGGCGTAATTGAGCATCGCGCCGCCGGCGTCCTCGCGGGAGTCGCTCCCGAAAGCCGATGCAAATTTGGTAATCCGCGCATTCACGCTTTGCGGCACGCCGAAGTGGAGCAGAATCCGATCGATCAAGTGGCAGGCAATAACGAACATCGCGCCACCGATATCCCCGGGCTGGTTCATGTGCGGCGTGGCGGCTTCATTGTGCGAGCAGCCCGCATGCGCCCTCACCTGCAGCACCTTGCCGAGCCGGCCACTCGAAAGAACCTCCTGCATCTTGTCTACCGAAGGAGCAAAACGCCAGCAGTAACCAACCTGGAACAATCCGCCCGTCCGTTCGACGGCCTCGACGATCCGGGCGGTATCCGCAGAACCCCGTCCCGCTGGCTTCTCGCACAACACGGCCTTGCCCGCCTCAAGTGCCTCAATGGCAAGGTTTGCCATGCTGTGGCTCTTCGGATGCACGAGGACCGCGTGGACGTTGGGATCTGCGAGGATGGCTTCCTTTGTTCTGGCTTCCAGCCCGAGAGCATCGACGAAGGGGGTAAGCAGCGGACTGTCGTCGTGCGCTCCCATCAGCCGAACTCCGGGCATGCGCTGAAATGCCTTCACGCGTCCCGAGGTGTGCGGGTGCGTGATGCCTAGGCAAGCAATGCCAAATTCGGCGTTTTCACCAATCGCGTAGGTCATTTCCTTCTCCCTGAAATAACGGAAGCGTCGCCGCTGACGGTCAACCCTTCCAAAAACCCGAAATGTTCGGCGGCGGTCAACCTGGTTGAACTGCACCCTCGACGAGGTAACGAGTGATGTCATCCACCCCGCCAGCCTCCCCCGACCGCATGGTGTTTCCCTCCGGTCAGGCGTTTCGATCGGGAACGCTACACTGTCTTCCCGAGCGAGGCTTCGAGCTCGGCGAGTTCCTGCCCGCCTGCCATCAGGCTCTGAAGCTCCTCAGAGGAAATATGGCCTCGATCGGCCGTGCCGAGGGTTTTGCCGCGATTGAGGACGGTAAAGCGATCGCCGACAGCAAGGGCATGTCGGACGTTGTGGGTAATGAACACCACGCCTACCCCCTTCTTGCGCGCACGGTCGATGGTCGACAACACGTTGGCCGTCTGACGCACGCCCAGGGCGGATGTCGGCTCATCCAAAATGAGAACCTTGGCGCCAAAATAGACCGCGCGAGCGATTGCTACAGTCTGACGCTCGCCGCCCGAGAGTGTCCCGACGGCCTGCTCGGGCTCACGGAGGTTGATGCCCATTTCACGCATCTGTTCGAAGGTGATAGCATCGGCCTTCCTGAAGTCGATCCGTTTGAAAGGCCCAAAGCCGGTTTCGGGTTCGCGGCCGAGCCAGAAATTGCGGCTCACGCTCATCAGCGGGATCATCGCCAGGTCCTGATAGACCGTTGCGATTCCTGCGGCCAGCGCCGCCCGGGGGCTGGTGAAGTGGACCGGCTCGCCTTGGACTTTCATCTCGCCGTGCGTGGGTGCGTGGACACCGGACATCGTCTTGATGAACGTCGACTTGCCGGCGCCATTGTCGCCGAGCAGGCAGTGACACTCGCCTGCCTTGACATCGAAGGACACACCCGAGAGTGCAATAATGTGACCGAAGTGCTTCTGGATATCGGTCATTTCAAGAATTGGTGCGGACATCATCGCTCTCCGGTAATCGCGCGGCGGATGTAGGTGTTGGCGATAACGGCGGCGAGGAGGATCGATCCGAGGAATACCCGGAACAGGGAGCTCTCGACATTGGTGAAAAATAGACCCTGCTGCACGACGCCGAAGATCACGGCGCCCAACGCGGCGCCAACGACGGAGCCATATCCTCCCGTCAGCAAGGCGCCCCCGATGACCACGCAAATGATTGCCTCGAATTCCTTCATCATCCCCCGGTCGGAGGCAGCCGAGCCGAATTCCACTGCCTGGGAGATCCCCAGCAGTGTGGCGCACAATGCGGCGACGATGAACATCGCGACCTTCACGCGGGCGACAGGCACACCGATGTACCGCGCAGCCTGCGGGTCGCCGCCGGCGGCGTAGATCCAGTTCCCGAAGCGGGTCCTCGTAAGCACCCACTGGCCGACGATCACCATAACGAGCGCCCAGATCATCAACATCGGAATGCCGTCAACGATCGGCCGTCCGAGGCGGGTTCCGCGGGTATAGGTCGCAATCCACCCCTGCTCGCCGAGCCATACGAACAGCCCTCCGAGCGCCTTGCCGCCAAAGAGCCAGGCGATGGGATCGCCAGCGGAGATATCGGCAATTCCCGACACCACCGGCTGCTTGTTGAAGGTGATCGCGCTCCAGATCGTCAAGCCTCTCAAAATGAACATGAAGGCGAGCGTGACGATGAACGACGGCAGTCCCGTGCGAATGACCAGCAAGCCATTGACGGCCCCGATCAGACCGCAAGCCAGTACGGTGACGCCGATGGCCGCCCACGCAGGCAAGCCGACGTAAACAGCCAGCAGACCGAATATCATGCCGGAGAATCCGACCATCGAACCAAGCGATAGATCGAACTCGCCGGTGATCATCAGCAGCGATACGCCGACAGCGAGGACGACGAATTGCGCCGAAACGGTGCCCCAGTTCAGGACCCCGTCCAAGGCGAACATCTGCGTGTTGCCGGCGAGGATGAGGAAGAACGCGAACACCGCGACGGTGCCGCCCATGGCTCCAAGCTCGGGGCGGACCAGCGCCCGGCGTAGAATTGACGTGTGTTTAATGCGCTCGTCAGCGCCGGTTGTCGTGGTCATTTCGATACCCTGAAACTATCGTAAGGGTCAAACGGAAGCGGCAATCGCCGCTTCCGTCCGGGAGGTCGTTCGCTTACCGGTATTTGCCGGCGAGCGACTGGACGAGAGCCAGGTTGTCCTTGGTCACGAAGCCGGGACCGGACAACACCGAGTTCGCCTGCAGGACGCCGTAGCGAAGATCGTTGGTGAGGGTGATTACCGGCAGATAGCCCTGAAGGAACGGCTGCTGATCGATTGCGAAGTTGATAACGCCATCCTTGATCGCCTGCGAAATCTCCGGAGTGAGGTCGAAGGTTGCAAAAAAGATCGTGCCGGCCAAACCGGTATCCTTGAGCGCCTTGATCGTCGGCAGGGCGGTCATTGGTCCGAGGGCTAGAACGGCGCCTACATCCGGGTTGTTGGAAAGATACGCCTTCACCCGGTTGGCGATTTCGGTTGCGTCGGTGCCGGAGTCGATCATCTGCTGACCGAGCGGCACACCGAGGCCAGCCGCAAAGCCCTCACAACGCTGCTGCCCCGCGATGTTGGGGAAGAGGCTATTGACGCAAAGGAACGACTTAATGCCGGCGGCTTTCGCGCGCTCCCCGGCGCCCTTACCGGCCTCAAATTCTGGCTGCCCGACATGAAGCAAGGCACCGAGTTTCTTGGATTCCTCGGCTGTCCCGGTGTTCATTGTGACAACGGGGATGCCTTTGGCAACCGCATCTTCGATGGCGCTGCCGACCGTCTCGACATCGGGAATGGTGACGATAATCCCGTCGGGCTTTTCGGCGGTGGTCTGCTGGATGATCCGCACCATGTCGGCCAGGTCGCCGGTCGGCGGGTTGCGAAAGGTCACGGTCGCGCCGACTTCCTTGGCCGCCAGGCTGGCACCGTTCTTCACGGTGTTCCAGAACGTTTCGCTGTCAGGGGAATGATGGATGAGAACGTATTTTTCCCCATCGGCCAGAGCAGTTCCGGCGAAGCCCAGCGTGGCCGAGACAGCCAGACCAGTAAGCAACGCCGCCTTCAATACACGATTTTTCATTTGTTCCTCCTCATGGTGACCAAGAGCGATCTGCTTGGCGACTGGCCGGGTACGGCTGCATCACCGTCTTCTTCCCCCCGACCCCGAGCCAATGTTATGCATTTCTATCCAGTTGGGATGAACCGGGGGCAGAACAAAACACTATTGCATCGACTGCAAAAATCTGACGGTGATTGAACTGGTGGCCACGATATCGGCAAGACTTTCGAAACGACCGGATCGTCCTTCTTGCCAGTGCCGATTGAAGAAGATGTGACAGCCCGCGCCATACGGCGGCATGCTTCGTCGTTAATCCGAGTCATTGATCGCACTGAAAAATTGCGCGATGTTCAGAATGGCAGATAAACGAGCGTTCAATCTGCTCGCGTCTGGCAGCGGCAAATCTTGAACGCGCCACACAACTGGCACCGAAGGCGCCACGACTTATACCGGCGGTCACGATGATTGATCCCCATGGGCCACTGTCTCATACCAATTGAAGTGATGACTTGGGGGTTGTCGAGGAGTTTCAGCCAGGCGTCGCAAGCAGCATCGCTGATCACCTCGTAGGTGTCGACCACGTGGTTCGAGAGCCAGTTGGAGCGCAGGTATTGCCAGATATTCTCGACCGGATTCAGTTCTGGGGCACGCGAGGGCAGGAAGATTGGGGTGATATCGTCGGGTATGTCGAGATTTGCGGTCGTGTGCCATCCGGCGCGATCGATGTCGACAAGTTTGGCAAGACGATCGACTTCTATCTGTCACCGGCCCGCAATGCCAAGGCGGTCAAACGATTTCTGGGCAAGGCCCTGAATGGCTTGAAGGATTGGGAAAAGCCAACAGTCATCAACACCGACAAGGCGCCCACCTACGGCATCGCGATCACGGAACTGAAAGCCGAGGGCAAATGCCCAAAAGAGCTTGTACACCGGCAGGTCAAGTATCTGAACAATGTGGTCGAGGCCGATCATGGCAAGCTGAAACAGCTGATCAAACCAGTCCGAGGTTTCAAGACCTTGAAAAAGGCCTATGCGACGATCAGGGCGTTCGGGGTTGGACCGAACGCGCTAACCGAGGTGATGGCAATGCTCGAACAAAACTTCGACGCCGAACCCGTGTGATCGCAGCGCAGGAAAGCCTCTTCGCAGCCGTCCGAAATATCTGCAACAGAGCCCGCAGCCCTGATACTGCGAGTCTGCGTCCTAGCACGATGAGTAGATGAAGGATAACCTACTTTCCAGAGGCCTGAGCCGCGTACATGTAGCTGTCGTAGCTATATTCGGCGACCCGGAACCACTCGAAGCTCTCGTCGCGGAACTTCTTCCAGCTCGGATAGATCTTTGCCCAGGCCGGGTGCTTCTGGGAATATTCCGCATAAAGCTCAAACGACGCCTTGTAGGCGGCGTCCATTACATCCCGCGGAAGCGGACGCAGCTGGACACCCTTTCCGACCAGCGAGCGGATCGCTGAAGTGTTCTTTACGTCGTACAGCGCCTGCATGTTGACGTTGGCGGCCTTGCAGGCTGCATCGAGGGCAGCCTTGTAGGCGTCTGGCAGGCCGGCATACTGAGCCTGATTGATGAAGAAGTGGATCGTCAGACCGCCTTCCCAATAAGCTGGGTAGTAGTAATTCTTGGCAATCTGGTAGAAACCGAGTCGCTCGTCATCATAGGGGCCGATCCATTCGGCGGCATCAATAGTACCTCGCTCAAGCGCCGGATAGATATCGCCGCCGGGAAGCTGTTGCGGAACGACGCCGAGGCGCGACATGACTTCGCCGGCCACACCGGCGATACGCATCTTTATACCCTTCAGGTCGGCGACGCTCTTGATTTCCTTGCGAAACCAGCCGCCCATCTGCGCGCCGGTGGCACCACCCGGAATCCCGATCACGCCGTAGTTCGAGAGGAACTCGTTATAGGCCTGGTTGCCGCCGCCATGGTAGAGCCAAGCGTTCTGTTGGCGACCGTTGAGGCCGAACGGGATGGTCGAGCCAATCGCGAACGTCGGATCCTTACCGGTGAAATAATAGCCGCAGGTATGGGCGAGCTCGACCGTATTTTCCTTGACGGCGTCGATCGCCTGGGCACCCGGCACAATTTCGCCGGCCTGGAAAACCTGGATCTGGAACTTGCCGTTGGTGATCTTGGAAAGTGCTTCGGCCATGACGACGGCGCCGCCATAGATGGTATCGAGATTGTTCGGGAAACCCGAGGTCAGGCGCCAGCGGATCGACGGCATTTCCTGGGCAACGGCAGGTGCGGCGAGTGACGAAGCGCCTGCCGCCGTGGCGGCACCCGCGATCGCTCCCTTGGTCAGAAAGCCACGACGGCTTACGTCTTTTGTCATTTCAGTCCTCCTCGGTTGGGTGGCCCAGGGGCGACGGATCGGCCCTGGTTATTTAAGCCGGCGCCTTCCGGTGCCGGGCTCTCGTCAGGGATTGCTCCCGTTCGAACTTGGCGGAGCGCCGAAACTCGGTGTCGGCGAACCAAAGCTTGGCGGGGCCGGCTCATTCGATGACGCCGGTGCGTCAGAGTTCGGAGTTGGCGAACCGAAGCTTGGAGCCGGTAGCGTGCTCCCAATTGAGGGTTCCGGTGCACCGAATGGCTGGGTTGGCGCTCCGAACGGGCTGAGGCTGCCCTCCCCCGGCATCGGCACGTTGATTTGGATCGTATTCGGATCGACCGTCGAAGCGCCGGACTTGTAGTGGGTGACGAGGCCCGGGAACAGGATGACGATTATCACCATGGTGAGCTGGATGCCGAGATAAGGCAGCGCGCCCATATAGATCTGGCCGGACGTCACCGGCGGGATCGTCGCTCCCGTCACCCTATCCTTGTAGGCACGTGTCGGAGCAACCGAGCGCAGATAGAAGAGCGAAAAACCGAAGGGCGGATGCATGAACGAGGTCTGCATGTTGATCGCCAGCATGACGCCGAACCAGATCAGGTCGATGCCAAGGCTGTCAGCGACCGGTGCCAACAAGGGAATGATGATGAAAGCGAGCTCGAAATAGTCCAGAAAGAACGCCAGGAAGAAGACAAGCAGATTAGCGACTATCAGAAATCCAATTTCGCCACCTGGTACTGAGGTCATAAGGTGCTCGACCCAGATATGGCCGTTGACGCCGTAGAAGGTCAGCGAAAAGACGCGGGCGCCGAGCAGGATGAAGATCACGAAGGACGACAGCTTAACGGTCGCGTAAAGCGCCGACTTGACCATTGCCAAATCGAGGCGGCGGTTGATTGCGGCAAGTGCCACTGCGCCGACCGCTCCCATCGCGCCGCCTTCGGTCGGCGTAGCAAGGCCAATGAAGATCGTGCCGAGCACCAGGAAAATCAGCACCAGAGGCGGAACGAGCGAAATGATGACCTTCCGCAACAATTTCCAGCCGCGCAAGGAGCGGGCCTCGATCGGCAGGGCCGGTACGCTGGCGGGCTGAATGAACGACATCAGGATGATATAGCCGGCATAGGCTGCAACGAGCAGTAGGCCGGGGATTAGCGCGCCTTTGTACATGTCGCCGACGGAGCGGCCGAGTTGGTCGGCAAGAATGATCAGCACGAGGCTCGGCGGAATAATTTGGGCCAGCGTACCCGAAGCTGCGATCGTTCCGGCCGCAACCCGACGGTCATAGCCGTAACGCAGCATGATCGGCAATGATATCAGGCCCATCGAGATGACCGAGGCAGCCACGACGCCGGTGGTCGCCGCCAGAATCGCACCAACGAAGATGACCGCAAACGCGAGTCCGCCGCGAATCGGACCGAAGAGCTGGCCGATCGTATCCAGCAGCTCCTCGGCCATGCCGCTTCGTTCGAGTATAAGGCCCATGAAGGTGAAGAATGGAATTGCCAGAAGCGTCTCATTCGACATCTGACCGAAGACGCGGTCAGGGATGGCGCCGAACAAATTGACGGGCAGCAGGCCCATTTCGATGCCGATGAAGCCGAAAACGAAGCCGACGAAAGCCAATGCGAACGCCACCGGGTAGCCGATCAGCAGCACGACGATCAGCGACAAGAACATGATCGGCGCAAGATTTTCCGCGAAGAATGCAAACATTGGGTGATCTCGGCCTTAGAGGGTCTGTGCTTCGGCGTCTGCGAGCGCGATCGCGTCCGGCAGATCGCCACGAAGGATCGCGATCCGCTTGATGAGTTCGGAAAGGCCCTGAAGAGCAAGCAGTCCGAACCCGAGCGGGATCAGCGCCCAGACGGGCCAGAGGATCAGTCCTCCGGTATTGTTGGAGATTTCTCCGCTGATGAATTTCGATGTTACCCGCGGCCACGACAGGTAGATCGTGATGAGGCAGAACGGAAAGAGAAAGAACAGCGTGCCGAGGATCTCGATCCAGAGCTGCGTTCGGCGCGAAAGCCTGCCGTAAACGAGGTCGACCTTGACGTGCTCGTTATTCAGCAAGGTATAACCGGCAGCAACCAGGAAGCCGGCCGAAAACAAGTACCACTGCGCCTCAAGCCAGGCGTTGGAGCTGAGATTGAAGAGCTTGCGAGTCGTGGCATTCGCCGCGCTGATGACGATCGCGAGCAGAATGAGCCATGAAACCGCTTTGCCGATGACGGTATTGGCCGCGTCGATGAAACGCGACAGCGCGAGCAGGCCAGACATAGAGAGTTCCTCCCGAAGCCCATAGTGGCGGGGCTATTCGGGCACTGGTACGTCCCTTAAATTAGCGGAACAAGAGCGCGAGCGAACCAAATGAAAGATACTACCCAGAAGTGGGTACACCGGAAGGATCGGCTCTACGGGATAAGCCATTCTCCATCACATAGCGGATAAGGCCTGCGGTCGTCGCAATCCCGAGTTTCCTCTTTATATTCTTGCGGTGGGTCTCCACGGTGGCAGACGATATTGCCAGCGTATCGGCGATTTCCCGATTGCTGTTTCCACTGGCAATCGCGATCAGGACATCACGCTCCCGTGCTGTCAGGGAATCTGGATCATCCATGCCTTTGCGCGAAAGGAGCGCATCGGAGACCCCGGACGAGAAATATGTTCCGCCGACGGCAACCGCTTCGATGGCGGCCACGATCTCTTCGGTCGGGACATCCTTCAATATGTAGCCGGACGCTCCTCGCATCACCGAAGCCGAAATATATTCTCGATTATCGTGCATAGAGAGCATCAGAATGCGTGCTTCCGGAACCGTCGACTTGAACAGGTCAATCGCCTCGATACCGTTCATCTGCGGCATATTGATATCCATCAGTACCACCTGCGGCAATGTCCGGCGCGCTTCTTCTGCGCCGGCAATGGCATACACGGCCGTGCCCACCACTTGGATATGGCCATAGGTTTCGAGCAGGGCTTTCAATCCGTCAAGGACGAGAGGATGATTGTCGACCAGAAGGACTTTGATGGGATCCGGCATTGTCAAGCCGCCTCCGGGACTTTGGCGGGGCGATTGTTAGCGGATTTCGGAAGCATGGCGGTTAATATCGTGCCATCGCCCGATGACCTGACCAGCAATATCCCCCCGAAATGGGCCATGCGCTCCTGCATGTTTCTCAAGCCGAGCCCGCCGGAATTCGGCTGTTGATCGACTGGCGTTCCTCCGAAACCCTTGCCGTTATCGGAAATCGTCATCCGTGTTCGTCCGCGTTCGCTCCAGAGCCGGATATCCACCCGGCTGGCGCCGGCGTGACGCTCGACATTGGTCAATGCTTCCTGCGCGATCCGGTAAAGCGCCGTCGCCGCCTCTGATTTCAGCACATCAGGCGAATTGGCTTCAATCGCGATGTTAATCCCGGTTCTTTCTCTGAAATTTTCCCCCAGTGATTTCAGGGCGGGTGTCAGCCCCAGATCGTCGAGGATTCTCGGCCGTAATTCATGCGAAAGCCGCCGCACCTCCTTGATCGCTCCGTTCAATGCCTCCGTGCCCCGGTCAATGGCAGATGACGCATCGTCGGCGTGGCTTTTCACTTTGCGGCTCGCTAGGTCGATCGCGTATCGCACCCCGACCAGGCTCTGCGAGATGCCGTCATGTAGCTCCCGCGCAAGTCGCGTCCGCTCTTCTTCCTGCGTGCCGATGACGCGCTGTGTCAGCGCCGCGAGCTTTACATCCGCAAGTCGCCGCTCGTGCAGCGTTATCCAGATGCAGGTTGCGAAAACGACCAGCACCGCGGGTACGGCAATCAAAGCGACAATGGTGAATGTCCGCCGGATATTTTGCCGCATATCCGCATTGGCCGCAGCGGTCTGGGCGAATACGTCGTCGAGATAAACACCGGTGCCGACCATCCAGCGCCATTTGTCGAGGCCTGCAGCAAAGGACAATTTGTCGGCCACCTCGCCGGTCGAGGGTTTCTCCCACTTGTACTGATGCAGTCCACCGCCTTCCTTCGCCTTGGCGATCAGATTGGCGATGACCTGGTCACCGTCCGGATCGACGAGATCGAACCAATTATGCCCGGGCCGGAACGTCTGGCGAGGATGGACGACGTTATTGCCGTCGTAGTCGTAGACGAAGAAATAGCCGTCCTTGCCATAGTCCAAGGAAGTCAGGATCGCCCGCACGCGCTCCCTCGCCAATTCGTCATCAGCGCCGGCATGATCATAAACATCCTGAATTGCGGAAAGCGCGAGGTTTGTGAGATTGAGAAGTTCGGTTTCCTTCGCCTTCAGCATGTTTCGCTCGAACGTATCGATGCTGCTCTGGACCAAAGTCTTTGACTGCCAGGTGATAAAGGCTGTGATCGTCAGGATCGCGATGATCAGCGGCAGGATGGCGAGAGCGACAATCTGATGGCGTAGGTGCACGACGCATTCCTCTGGATATCAGGCATGATAGCCATTCATATCATAAATTGTTCATTTAGACTGGGCGCTGGCAATGGGCACCGACCCCCTCGCCTCGGTTGACAACGCATGGTTACATTCTTCATGTTCATCAAAACAGGGAGAAAGGGAACATCATGAACATCGGCAAACGGCTTCTATCAATTGGCGCGATCGTCGGCGCGCTCGCTATCGGCGCGAGCTTCGCAGCCGCGCAGGCGCCCGCCTTTTTCAGGATCGGTACGGGAGGAACAGCCGGGACCTACTATCCGATCGGCGGGCTGATCGCCAATGCCATTTCCGGGGCCGGCGACAAGGGGGTGCCCGGTCTGGTTTCGACAGCCGTTGCGTCAAATGGATCGGTAGCGAACATCAACGCCGTTCAGGGCGGGTCAATGGAATCTGGCTTCACCCAGTCGGACGTTGCCTATTGGGCGCATAGCGGCACAGGTCTTTATGAAGGCAAGGGCAAGGTCGAGGATCTTCGCTTGATTGCCACGCTTTATCCGGAGACGATCCATCTTGTCGCCCGCAAGGGTGCGGGTATCAAGTCAGTTGCCGATCTCAAGGGAAAACGCGTCTCCCTGGATGAGCCCGGCTCCGGCACGATCGTCGACGCCCGCATCGTGCTCGGCGCTTACGGCTTGAAGGAAAGCGACATCAAGGCAGAATACCTGAAGCCTGGCCCGGCCGGCGATCGCCTGCGCGACGGGGGGCTGGATGCCTATTTCTTCGTCGGCGGCTATCCGACCGGCGCAATCTCCGAGCTCGCGACATCCAGCGGCATCTCGCTGGTGCCAATCAGCGGTCCGGAAGTGGAAAAGCTGCTGAAGGACTACAACTTCTTCTCAAAGGACACAGTTCCGGCAAATGTCTACAAGGATGTGGGCGAAACGCCGACCATCTCGGTTGCCGCGCAGTGGGTCACCAGCGCCAAGCAGTCGGACGATCTGGTCTATAAGATCACCAAGGTCATGTGGAACAGCGCAACGCGCGCCGCGCTCGATGCCGGTCATGCCAAGGGCAAAATGATCATCCTGCAGAATGCCACGACAAGCCTCGGCATTCCTCTGCATCCAGGCGCGGAGAAATTCTACAAGGAAGCCGGTGTCCTGAAATAATATCCTCAAACGTGCTGATCAGCGGTGGGGCGGCGGCGAAATGCAGGTCGCCCCATCGACTTTTAAGACAGGGTTTCAAGGATATTTTGCATGGACGCAGACATAACCGACAAGCCTTCTCCCATGGAGTTGGACGAAGCTAAGGCGCGGGAACTCGAAGAAAAGTTTGATTCCGAAATTCGGTTTCGGCCGCTCGCACCGCTTGCCGCGCGGCTTGTTGGGGCACTGCTGATCGCGCTCTCTCTCTTTCATTACTACACGGCCGGGTTCGGCCTTCTTTCAGAGGTCCTGCATCGGGGCATCCATTTGTCCTTCGTTCTTGGCCTGATATTCTTGGTGTTTCCCTTTACGCGGCGCGGTTACAGCGAGCCGGCGGCATCGAGCGTGTTACAGCCGCTTGGGATTTCGCTTTTCGATTGGGCGCTGGCGATCGGTGCGGTGATCGCCGTCATGCACGTGCCGTTCATTCCGCTGGATGACCTCGCCTTCCGTGTCGGCAATCCAACCACGACGGATGTGGTGCTGGGCGGCTTGCTGGTGCTCGTCCTTCTCGAAGCGACCCGCCGCTCGGTCGGCTGGCCCTTGCCGATCATCGCCGTCCTGTTCATGATCTACTCCCTCTATGGGCCTTCCATGCCGGGCATCCTGGTCCATCCGGGCGCGACCTTCTCCCAGCTGATCAATCATCTCTATCTGACCAGCCAGGGCATTTACGGCATCGCGCTCGGCGTTGTCGCTACATATGTCTTTCACTTCGTCTTGTTCGGGGTGTTTGCAACCCGCATCGGGCTCGGCCAACTCTTCCTTGATTGCGCCGCATGGATTGCGGGCCGGTATGCTGGTGGCCCGGCCAAGATATCGATCTTTGGATCGGCGCTGTTCGGGATGATCTCAGGTTCTTCCGTCGCCAACACAGTGACCGTAGGGTCTTTGACGATTCCGGCGATGATCCGGCTCGGCTACAAGCGCACGTTCGCGGCGGCTGTCGAATCCGCATCGTCGACCGGTGGCCAGATCACGCCGCCGATCATGGGGGCCGCGGCATTCCTCATGATCGAATTCCTCAATCTCCCCTATACGACGATCATCCTTGCGGCGATCGTGCCGGCATTCATGCACTTCTTCGGGGTTCTGGTTCAGGTTCACTTCGAGGCTAAGCGCGAGGGTCTTCGCGGCATGACTGATGACGAGATGCCAGATCTGAAGGAAGCCTTCAGGCGAGACTGGCCAACGGTCATCCCGCTCGTCGTCTTGATCGGTATCCTGCTTTCGGGATATACGCCCTATCTCGCAGCATTCTGGGGCATTACGCTCTGCATCGCGGTCGGCCTCATCAATCCTCGTCGCCGCATGTCGGTGACTGAGGTCTTTGAGGGCCTACGTGACGGCGCCAAATACGCCCTCGCCGTCGGTGCGGCTGCGGCAACGGTCGGTATAATCGTCGGTGTCGTTACCCTCACCGGCGTCGGCTTCAAGATTTCGTACATCGTCACCACCACCGCTGCGGAGATGGCGACTTGGGTCGGGACTATGATCCCGGCTGCCTGGTTCGGACCACAGACACTAACGCTGCTTTTCACCCTTATCATGACCGGCGTTGTCTGCATCCTGATGGGCTGTGGCATTCCGACGACCGCCAACTATATTATCATGGCAACGATTGCCGCACCCACCCTCGGGATGCTCGGCGTCGAGCCGATCGTCGCGCATTTCTTCGTCTTCTATTATGGCGTACTGGCTGACATCACGCCTCCGGTGGCGCTCGCCGCCTATGCGGCCGCCGGCATGGCGGGAGCCGATCCCTTCAAGACTGGCAATACGGCGTTTCGCCTGGGGCTCGGGAAAGTGCTGGTCCCGTTCGTTTTCGTATTCTCGCCATCGCTGCTGCTGGTCACTGCAAATTTCTCCTGGAGCAATTTTGCGATCGCGTTTGTCGGCTGCGTATTGGGCATAACATGTCTAGGGTCGGCTCTCTCCGGGTTCCTGCTCGTCAGAACGGTCTGGTGGGAGAAGAGCCTACTGATTTTGGCGGCGATCCTGTTTGTCGTTCCTGAACTCGTCTCATCGCTGGTGGGACTGATTTTGATCGTGCCTGTTGTAGTTCGCCAATGCATCATGATCGGCCGAGATACCGCGCAGAAGCAGCGGTCCCTTGGACAATCAGGACTATAGCTGGAGGCCAGCTCCATGAGCTCCAGCGCGATACGCTGATCAAGGCACGGGCCGAGGCCGACAAGGTTTACGGAACCTCCGCGCAGGGGAAGGGCAAGGCCATCCCTCGCCTTTGCTCTGCGGCCTTGCTATCGAATAAAAGCCATCATTGGGAGATGCATGGATGTCCGCAAAGAACGAAACGTCGACGGGTCACGAAGCCAGCGGCGTCGATTGGCTCGATCTTCACTTCGAATCGTCGCGTGCCGAATATGAGAGCGCATTGCGGGAGGTAGGCATTCGGCCCGGCTGGTCGGTGCTCGATGCCGGTTGCGGCAGTGGCAGCTTCCTGCCGTTGATCTGCGATAGTACCGGCCCCGAAGGCACGGTCACGGCTCTCGACCTCGCGCCCGAAAATGTCCGGCGAGCAGAGGGAATGATGAGCAAGGTCGATAACGGCCCGCTTTTCAGTGCTCACGTCGGCAGCGTTCTCTCACTGCCCTTCGAAGATCAGTCTTTCGATTGCGTCTGGT
>Ga0209257_1001133_pt1 | contig 34214 bp, 34 predicted proteins | sample AraplaCvi_mCL_r2_FD_184277 | JGI IMG/M metagenome (GOLD analysis project Ga0209257, IMG submission 184277) | Arabidopsis root microbial communities from North Carolina, USA - plate scrape MF_Cvi_mCL_r2 (SPAdes) (version 2) | ecosystem: Host-associated > Plants > Roots > Endosphere | place: USA...
AGACCAAATACGTCTCCGACCGGCTCTCCAGCCGCAAGGACCGGGTGCGGTTCGTGAACCAGTTCACGCTGCGGACCTTCTCCTCGATCCTGCACGGCGAACAGGGCGCACTGAACCTGTCGGCCAGCCTCTGCCACGTGCTGAAGGACCAGGGGGCGCAGGAATACGCCGCCAACCAGACGCGCGAAGAGGCCCGCCACGTCACCGCCTTTGCGAAGTACATCAAGGCCCGCTGGGGTCGCCCGGTGGAATGCGGCCCGACGCTGAAGGCGCTGCTGGTCGACATCATCGGAAGCCCCGAGGTCTACAAGAAGATCGTCGGCATGCAGATGCTGGTCGAGGGCCTGGCGATGGGCGCCTTCGCTACCGTCTTCAAGCTGACCAACGACCCGCTGGCCAAGAAGCTGATGCAGCTGGTGATGACCGACGAGGCCTTCCACCACAAGTTCGGGAAGATCTGGGCCGACCGCACCATCCCGAACCTGACGCCGGCCGAGCACGAGATCATCGAGCTGTGGGCCGCCCAGTGCTTCCAGACCCTGCTCTTCAACCTGGTGGGCCCGACCCAGCAGCGCAGCCTCTACGAGGAGTTCGGCCTCGACCCCGACATCGTGATCCAGGAGCTCGGCGCGATCATCAACGACGAGAGCCGCCGCGAGGGGATGAAGGAGCAGACCAACATCTTCCGCGTGCTGGTGAAGACCCTGCTGAACGCCGGGATCATCACCGAGCGCACGCGCGCCTTCTACGCCATGTACGTCGACATCGACGAGCTGAAGGCCGAGGGCGACACGATGGTGGGCGACGAGATCGCCGAGGAGGGCATCAAGTTCCTCCAGGAGATCAACTTCGCCGACAAGGCCAAGCAGGTCCTGATCGCGGCGGAATAGGCGGCCTCTGGCGCTCTTCCTCTCCCACTTCGTGGGAAAGGAAGGTCAGGTGCGGTAACACTCCTGACGGGCGCGTTCAGGCGCTGGTCATCCGCAGCGTGCGTCCCTATATCGCGCGCCTCGGGGCGTTCATTTTCGCTCAGCCTTCGTATATTGCACTGCAGCATGATCCAGCGCCTCATCCTCGCGGCCCTCGCCGCCTGCCTGATGCTCGCCCCCGCCGCGGCCCAGGCCGCCGTCGAGCCCATCGGCCGTATCGAGCTCTCGCAGATGATGGGCCGGTGGTACGAGGTCGCCCGGATCCCGAACTCGCTGCAGACCGGCTGCCAGGCCGGCGCGTCGGACTGGACGCCGCAGGCCTCGGGGTTCGCGGTCGTGCAATCCTGCCGCAAGGACAGCCCGACCGGGCCGCTGAAGACCTGGAAGGCCAGGGCGACGGTCGCCGACGCCCGCACCAACGCGCGGTTCAAGATGAGCTTCTTCGGCGGCGTGGTGACCCAGGACTATGTGGTCGTCGAGCACCGCCCCGAGCAGGGCTGGCTGGTGCTGGCGACCGCGAACGGCAAGTACCTGTGGCTGATGTCGCAGAAGCCGGTCCTGCCCGCCGCCATCAAGAACCAGGCCGTGGCCCGCATCCGCCAGCTGGGTTTTGACGTCGGCCGGCTGGAATTCCCGCTGCCCGCGCGGAGCTGACGGCAGCGCTTGCCAGCGGAACGTAGGCGGAACAAGGTGGCGGACATGGACGTCACCGTCGTCACTGTCTCCCGTCCCGAGACCACCGCCACCGTCACCCGCGGCGCCGCGCGCCTGCTGACCGCCCTGGGCTATGCGCCGCTGGCCGAGGTGACCCTGCCCAACGGCCGCCGCGCCGACCTGATGGCCCTGGGGCCTAAGGGCGAGATCTTCATCGTCGAGGTGAAATCGGGGATCGAGGACTTCCGCGTCGACGTGAAGTGGCCCGAGTACCGGCCCTATTGCGACGCCTTCGCCTTCGCCGTGGCGCCGGAATTCCCACGCGAGATCCTGCCCGAGGAGCCGGGCCTCATCGTCGCCGACGGCTTCGGCGGCGCGATCCTGCGCGAGGCGGGAGTGGAGCCCCTGGCCGGCGCGCGGCGCAAAGCGCTCACCCTGGCCTTCGCGCGGCTGGCGGCGTTGCGTGCAGGAGGGGTGGCGGCGACGGAGCTTTAAATCCGCTCATCCCCGCGACTGCGGAGACCCAGACTTCACTCCGGCGGCAAGGTTTCGAACAGATCGTCCCAGTTCGGGTTCACACTCTCGATCAGGCGCAGCTTCCAGATGCGGTACCACTTCTTCATCGCCCGCTCGCGAGCGAAGGCGGCGTCGCGGGTCTCGAAATGCTCGTAATAGACCGGCCTCTTCACACCGTACGTCATCGTGAAGCCGGGCGCAGATCCGTCGCGGTGTTCGCACGCCCGGCGGCTGAGGCTGTCCGTATGGCCGATATAGAGCGTGCCGTTGCGCTGGCTGGCCATGATGTAGACCGCGAACATCAGGCAAGCCTGGGTCCCCGCTTTCGCGGGGATGAGCGGTGGAGGGCCAACCCTACCGCGGCGCGCGCTTCGCCAGGATCCGCTGCAGGGTCCGGCGGTGCATGTTGAGGCGTCGCGCGGTTTCCGAGACGTTGTGGTTGCAGAGTTCGTAGACGCGCTGGATGTGCTCCCAGCGGACGCGGTCGGCGCTCATGGGATTGTCCGGCGGGGCCGGGGCGGCGTCGCCGCGGGCCAGTAGCGCGCGGACCACGTCGTCGGCGTCGGCGGGCTTGGAGAGGTAGTCCACGGCGCCGGCCTTCACCGCCTGCACCGCCGTGGCGATGTTGCCGTAGCCGGTGAGCATGATGATCTTGGCGTCCGGCCGGGCGTCGCGCACCGCCTCCACCACCTTCAGGCCCGAGCCGTCCTCCAGCCGCATGTCGAGTACGGCGTAGGCGGGGGCGTGGACCTTCACCGCGGCGATGGCCTCCTGCACGCTGCCCACCAGGGTCGGCTCGAAGCCGCGCTGTTCGAGGGCGCGCCCCAGCCGGGTCCGCAGCGGCGCGTCGTCGTCGAGCACCAGCAGGCTCTTGTCGGCCAGGGCCGTGACTTCGGCGGACAGGTCGGTCATGCGTCGTCCCTCTTCCTTGCGGCAGAGTGTCGCACCTCGGCGCGTTTCTGCAAGCTTTGCCGCGGGTGCCTCATTGAACCTCGACCAGTGAGCGCGGCCACCTTGCGGCGACGACCGCACCGCGTGGCTTCGCATTGTGAAACGTCACGACGGCTCCGGTTCGTTCCAACAAGGTCTTGGAAATGAAGAAGCCCAGGCCCATGCCGATATGCCCCGTGCGGGACCCTTCGGCGCCCGGACGGCTGGTGACGTAGGGCTCGCCCAGCTTGGCCAGGATCTCGGGCGAGAAGCCGGGGCCGTCGTCGCGGACCTCGATGATCACGCTTTCGGCATCGAAGCGCGCGGAGACCAGGATCTCGGACCTCGCGAAATCGACGGCGTTCTCCACGAAGGTGGTGAAGGCGTGGGTGATCTCGGGCAACCGGCGGATGTCGGGGGTCTTCACGTCCTTGGCGCCGGTGACGATGGCCTCGACGCGGACCTCCTTCGAGGCGTTGGCGTGCGGCTCGATCACCTCCTGCACCAGCTGGCGCAGCGACAGGCGCTCGTGCACCTCGTCGGAGGCCTCGTCCGGCGTGGCGGCCAGCCGTTTGAGGATCTCTCGGCAGCGCTGAGCCTGGGCGATCAGGAGCTCGGCGTCCTCCTTCACCTGCGGATTGACGGCCTCGCGGGCCATCTCCTTGGCGACGATGGAGATGGTGGCCAGCGGCGTGCCCAGTTCGTGCGCGGCGGCGGCGGCCAGCGCGCCCAGGGCCGACAGCTTCTGCTCGCGGGCCAGCACGCTCTGGGTGACGTCGAGCGCCAGGGCCATCCGCGCGGCCTCCACCACCGACTGGCGGACGTAGCCGGCGACCAGGGCGATGCCGGCGACGTTGGCGATGGCGGCCGCCAGCCGGAACTCCAGCGACAGCCGCGGTTCGGCATGAAGGGACGGATAGGGCAGCGAGACCACCGCCAGCAGCATCGACAGCGCCGAGGCCAGGCCGCCGAGGATCAGCAGGGGCCGCAGCGGCAGGGTCGCCGCCGCCAGGGTCACCGGCGCCAGCAGGATCAGGATGAAGGGGTTGGCCGTGCCGCCGATCAGCCCCAGCAGCAGCGCCATCTGGAGGACGTCCAGCGAGAGCTGCGCCATCGCCTCGCGATCGCCCATCACCCGCTGCGGCGGCGAGGCCACGCCGGTAAGCACGTTCACGAACGCGCCGGCGGCCACCACCATGGCGCACAGCCAGTAGGGCGCGGGATAGCCCAGGGCGAACGCCATGGCGCCCAGCAGCGCCACCTCGCCCCCGATCACCACCCACCTCAGGGTGACCAGGGTCCGCACCCGCAGATGTCCCCGCCGGATCGCCGCGGAGTCCCACACGTCTTGCGCGTCGGAAGTCCGGGCCGTATCGAGGCCGGCGTCGCGGGTGCTGGGGGGTTGGTCGCTCACCGGCGGCGGCCCGATCCGGCGGCAGCAAGGAAAGCACTCATGTCCAGGAAGATCCTGGCCCTCATCGCGGTCCTGGCGCTCTCACTCGCCATCCTCACCGGTCTCGCCGTCCGCAAAGGCGTCCTTGGGCCCCAACCGCAAACCGTCGCCGTGGGCGGTCCGTTCCAGTTGGTGGATACTTCGGGTCGCACGGTCAACCAGGACGTGCTCAAGGGCAAGTGGAGCGTGATATTCTTCGGCTTCACCCACTGTCCCGACATCTGCCCGACGACCCTGTTCGAGCTGGGCCAGGCGGAGCCGCTGCTGGGCGCCGACGCCGACAAGGTCCAGACGGTGTTCGTCTCGGTGGACCCGGCGCGGGACACGGTGGCCCAGATGAAGGCCTATGTGGCCAACGACGCCTTCCCGAAGCGGCTGATCGGCCTCACGGGCTCGGCCGCCCAGGTGGACGCGGCTGCCAAGGCCTACCGGGTCTATTACCAGAAGGTCGGAGAGGGCGCGGACTACACGGTCAACCACGCCGCCTACAGCTACCTGATGAACCCCAAGGGGCGGTTCGTCTGCGTGCTGCCCTACGACCTGACCCCCGAACAGACCGCCGCGAAGATCAAGGCGGCCATGAAAGCAGGCGCCAACGCCGAATCCTGCTGAACTCCTGCGGCGATCCGCATCGTAGAGCTTGTGGAGCCTATTTAGGATCCGCATGTTATGCTGCAGCGCAACAAGGCAGGGTCCGAATGCTCTATACCCTCTACGAAGCCGGCTACTACGCCGCCTCGCCGCTCCGGTTCGCGGCGCTGGCGACCCGTGATTTCTGGAGTTCGCCGCTCAATCCGGCGGCCGACACCGAGCTGGGCCGGCGCCTGTTCGCCACCTCGGACCTGTTCTCGAACCTGACGCGCCGCTACGGCAAGCCCGAGTGGATGGTCGACAGCGTGACCATCAACGGTCGCGCGGTGCGGGTGCGTCCGACGACCGTCTGGTCGACGCCCTGGTGCAAGCTGACCCATTTCGCCCGCGACATGAGCGACCTGCGCCGGGCGGGGAAGACCGAGATCGAGCCGGCGGTGCTGATAGCCGCCCCGCTCAGCGGCCACTACGCCACCCTGCTGCGCGGCACCGTCGAGGCGTTCCTGCAGGACCACGAGGTGTTCATCACCGAGTGGACCAACGCCCGCGACGTGCCGATCGTCGAGGGCCGCTTCGACTTCCACGACTACATCGACCACATCCGCGAGATGCTGCGCCAGATGGGCCCGCGGCCGCACGTGGTGGCCGTCTGCCAGCCCGGCCCGACGGTGCTCGCCGCCGCCGCCCTGATGGCCGAGGACAACGAGGAGAGCCGCCCGGCCTCCATGACCTTCATGGGCTCGCCCATCGACGCGCGCTTGTCGCCGACCGTGACCAACAAGCTGGCCGAGGAACGGCCGTTCGCCTGGTTCCAGTCGAACATGATCTACAACGTGCCGCCGCCCTACCTGGGCGCGGGCCGGCGCGTCTATCCGGGCTTCGTCCAGCTCGCCAGCTTCATGTCCATGAACCTGGACAAGCACCAGGAGGCGCACCGCCGCTATCTGGCCCACCTGATGGACGGCGACGGCGACAGCGCTGACAAGCACCTGGAGTTCTACGACGAGTACCTGTCGGTCCTCGATCTGACCGAGGAGTTCTATCTCCAGACGGTGGACGTGGTGTTCCAGCGCTACCTGCTGCCCAAGGGCGAGCTGTTCCATGGCGACCGGCGGGTGAAGCCCGAGCGGATCACCGACATCGGCCTGCTCACCGTCGAGGGCGAGAACGACGACATTTCGGGTATCGGTCAGACCCAGGCCGCCCACGACCTCTGCGTCAGCCTGCCCGCCGAGTTGCAGGAGGACTACATCCAGCCGCACGTCGGCCACTACGGCGTGTTCAACGGCAGGCGGTTCCGCGAGGAGATCTATCCGCGCGTCCGCGCCTTCGTGCGCCGGATGGAGCACGCGGCGGCGCAGGCCAAGGCCGCGGTGGCCGCCGTCCCCTCCGCCGAGGTGGTGCCGATCCGGCCGCTGAGCGCCAAGGGCTGATCGGTCGCGGGCTTCGGCCTTCGCGAAACCGGGATGACACCCTAGATTTGGCGTGATGAGTCTCTTCGGCCGCAGTCTCGCCGACGGTGACCAGCTGGAGGTGGCTGGCGCGGCCGTGCGGCTGAAGGTGAACCGGCGGGCGCGCCGCGTGTCGCTGCGCCTGGACCGCACCCGGCGCGAGATCGTCGCCACCGCGCCCTCCGCCCGACGGCTGCCCGAGGCCGCCGCCTTCGCCCGCGAGCGCGCGGGCTGGATCGCCGAGCGCCTCGCCGAACTGCCCAGCGCCGAGCCGCTGGCGCCCGGCATGCTGGTCGAGGTGTTCGGCCGGCCGGTGCGGCTGGAAGCGGGGTCGGGCCGCGCCCGCTGGATTGAGCCGGTCGACGGCTCGACGCCCCGGATCGTCGCCATGGGCGAGGGCGAGGGCTTCACCCGTGCGGTGATCCTGGTGATCCGGAAGAAGGCGCTGGAGGTGCTGAGCGCCCGCACCGCCCACTACGCCCTGCGCCTGGGCGCGCCGATGCCCAAGGTGACGGTGGCCGACGCCAAGTCGCGCTGGGGATCCTGCAAGCCCGGGCCGCGCGGAACGACCGGGAACATCCGCTATTCCTGGCGCCTGGCGCTGGCTCCGTTCGAGGTGGCCGACTATGTGGCCGCCCACGAGTGCGCCCACCTGCTGGAGCTGAACCACGGCCCCCGCTTCTGGGCCCACGTCCGCGACCTGGTCGGCGACGAACGCCGCCACCGCGACTGGCTGCGGGCCGAAGGCGCCCGGCTGCACGCCTTCGGGCGTTAAGCCGCCGCCTTCTCGCGGTCGAGCAACGCGCGCTTGCGCTCGACGCCCCAGCGATAGCCCGACAGGTCCCCGTCGATCCGGACGACGCGGTGGCACGGGATCGCCACGGCCAGCGGGTTGGCCGCGCAGGCCTGGGCGACGGCGCGGACCGCCTTCGGCGAGCCGATCCGCGCGGCGATGTCGCTGTAGCTGGCGGTGGCGCCGGCCGGGATTTCCTGCAGGGCGCGCCAGACCCGCTGCTGGAAGGCGGTGCCGCGCACGTCCAGGGGAAGCGACAGGCCGTCGGCGGGGCGTTCCATCAGGCCGACGATGGCGGCGACCTCCTGCTCGAAGCGGACGTCGCCGCCGACCAGGTTCGCCCGCGGGAAGCGGTCCTGCAGGTCGCGGACCAGCGGCTCCGGATCGTCGCCCAGCAGGATGGCGCAGATGCCCAGGTCGCTGCGGGCCACCAGGAACGAGCCCAGCGAGCAATCGCCCACGGCGAAGCGGATCTCCACGTCGGCGCCCCCAGCCCGATAGGCGGTGGGGGTCATGCCCAGCATGGCGTTCGACTGGGCATAGAAGCGGCCGCCGGAATTGAAGCCGGCGTCGTAGATCGCCTCGGTGACCGTCTCGCTGACCGGCAGCTCCTCGCGGACCCTGCGGGCCCGGACGCTGGCCAGATATTCGCGCGGGGTCACGCCGGTGACCGCCTTGAACACCCGGTGGAAGTGGTGCGGGCTGAGGCCGGCGCCGGCGGCCAGCGCCGCCAGGCCGATCGACTCCTCCGCCTCCTCGATCCGGCGGCAGGCGTCCAGCACCCGGGCGGCCCGCTCCGCGCCGGCGGACTCCGCGTCCGGCCGGCAGCGCTTGCACGCCCGGAAGCCCGCGGCCTCGGCCTCGGCGGGGGTCTGATGAAAGGCGACATTCTTCGGATTGGCCCGCCGCGCGCCGCAGGACGGCCGGCAGTAGATCCCCGTCGTGCGGACCGAATAGTAGAACTGGCCGTCGAAGGCATGGTCGCGCGCCACGATGGCGGCCCAGCGGGCGTCCTGGGCCACGGCGGCGCCCGGCTCGGCATGGGTCTGGATGGCTGTCGTCATGGCGGTCTCTCGAACATGGTGTCACCCGACCCTGACAGCCAGGGCGGGTCCCGACACTCCGAGCCTTGCGATTGAATTCGAAACCGGCCCGGAGACGGGGATCGCCAGTTCCATGACAAGAACCGGATAGCTCTACGGTCGAGCTCCGACGCATCAGTCCGGCCCCCTGATGAACCGGACCGAAGGCCCATGACCGTCCCGCTTCGCCTGCCGCTCGCGCTGGCGCTCCTCGCCGCCTCCGGAACCGCCGCCCTGGCCCAGGCCACGGCCAACCCGGTCACCAACGCCGACGACGCCTTCGGCTTCACCATCGGCGACGAGTCGGTGGGGATCTACGACGCCAGCTCGGTCCGGGGCTTCGACCTGGAGGCGGCCGGCAACTACCGGGTGAACGGCGGCTATTTCGTCAAGAGCTCGGGCGTCAGCACCTTCTTCGTCGACACGACCACGGTGCGGATCGGCCTGAACACCTTGAACGTGGACCTGCCCGGCCCGTCCGGCGTGGTGGACTTCAAGCTGCGCGACCCGGCGGCGGGCGAGCCCAGCCTGCTGACCACCGGCCTGGACGAGTACGAGCAGCCCTACCTGGACCTATTGCTGAAGCGCCGGTCGGCCGACGCGCGGTTCTCGGGCGCCCTGGGCCTCGGGCTGGTGTTCGACAAGAGGGACGCCCAGGGCGGCGAGGACGGCCATTCCTGGCTGCTGGGCGGAACCGGCCGCGCCTCGCTGGGTCCGGTGACCGTGCGGGCCTTCGGCGGTGAGTACGACTATGTGCGGCCGGGGACCTTCCGCTTCACGCTCGACGACCCGGCCGCGCGCCCGCGGCTGAAACGCGGCCGCTTCCTGGGCCAGGACTGGGCGATGGAGCGGGGGCAGCGGCGGATCGCCGGCCTGCTGGCGGAGACGCCGCTGGGCGGCCATTGGACCCTCGGCGCCATGGGCGTCTTCTCGCAGGAGGACCCGAGCCGCGCGTTCTCGCAGCTGTTCCTCGGCGTCGACCAGGGCCTGGAGGCGCGCAGCCTGATCATCGCCTCGCCGCAGCAGCGGGCCACGGCCTGGTCGGGCGAGGCCCGGCTGGCCTGGGCCGGCGAGACGGGCGCCGCCAGCCACCGCGTGACGTTCCTGGCGCGCGGACGCCGGTCGCGGAACCGCTTCGGCGGCGACCAGGTGCTGGACCTGGGCCGCGCGGTGCTGGACCGTCCGGCCGCGCAGGTCGCCGCGCCGGACCTCTCCGCGGCCAGGGCCGATCTGCGCGACGAGACGGACCAATGGGGCCTGGGCGCCTCCTACCGCATGTCCTGGGCCAACCGCCTGACCGTGAACGCCGGCGTGCTGCGCACCGACTATGAGAAGACCTTCATCGCCGCGGACGGGGTGGCCAGGGGGCGGTCGACGGCGCCGGTTCTGTACAACATCGGCGGGGCGGTCCGGCTGGCCCGCGGCCTCGACGTCTATGGCAGCTACAGTCGGGGCCTGGAGGAGGCCGGCGCCGCGCCCAGCTCGGCGGCGAACCGCAACGAGGTGCTGAACGCCATCCGGGTGACCCAGCGCGAGCTCGGGCTGCGCTACGCCGTCTCGGACGGCCTCACGCTGGTGGTGGCGGGGTTCGAGACCGAGAAGCCCTACGCCGGGCTGGACGGCGCCACCAACGTCTACCGGATCGTGGGCTCGGTGCGCCACCGCGGCGTCGAGGCGTCGCTGTCGGGCCGGCTGGGCGAGGACCTCACCATCGTGGTCGGCGGCGCCTGGCTGGATCCGCGGCTCGCAGGCGACGAGGCGGACAGCGGCGCCATCGGCCGGCGCCCGGTGGGCGTGGCGCGCCTGCGGGGCGTCGCCAACGTCAACTACACAGTGTCGGCCGTGCCGGGACTGTCGCTAGACGCCGGCCTGGAGCACGTCGGCGCCCGGCCGTTCCGCGCCGCGGTGGGGCCAGGCGGGCGGCAGCCCCGCCTCCGGGCCGAGTGGGAGGCCAATCTCGGGCTCCGCTACCGGCTGGACGTCGCAGGGTGGCGACCGACGTTGCGCGCCCAGGTCCTGAACGCCTTCGGCGGCTACGGCCTGTCGGTGAACGGCGCCGAGACCCTGGACTACACCGCCCCGCGCCGTTTCCGGCTGCTGCTCACCACGGAGTTCTAGGGCGTCAGTATGGCGGGTCCGGCTGGCGGGAGCGTTCGCGCGGCGCCGGGCGGTCCTCGAACTCCGACGGCGGGGGCTCGTCGCGATTGCCGCGGAACAGGTCGCCGACGCCTTCCAGGATCTGGTCGATGGGCCCGGGCTCTTCCGTCTCCGGGATCACCCCGCCGGGGATCGGCTGGACCTTCAGGCGCGGCAGGGCGGCGGTCATGTAGTCGCGCCAGATGCCGGCCGGCGCCCCGCCGCCGGTGACCCGGCGCATGGGCTTGTTGTCGTCCTTGCCCACCCAGACCGCGGTGACGAAGCCGCCGGTGTAGCCGACGAACCAGGCGTCGCGGTAGTCGCTGGTGGTGCCGGTCTTGCCGGCCAGGTCGTAGCCCGGGACGTTGGCCCGCGTGCCGGTGCCGTGGGCGACCACGCCGCGCATCATCGTGACCATGTAGGCCAGCGCCGGCTGGGCGATCACCTGGCCGCGGGGCGCGCGGTCGACGCTGCGGTCGTAGAGCACCCGGCCCGTGGCGGTGCGGATCCGCTCGATGCCATAGCCCTTGGCGAAATAGCCGCCGTTGGAGAAGGGCGCATAGGCCTGGGCCATTTCCAGCGGGCTGACCTCGACGGCGCCTAGCGCCATGGACGGGTCAAGCTGGATCGGCGAGCTGATGCCGAGTCTCCGCGCGGTGGCGGCCACGTTGGCGGTGCCGACCTCGTTGGCCAGTCGCGCGGCGACCGTGTTCACCGACTGGGCCAGCGCCGTGCCGATATTGATCGGGCCGAGATAGTTGCCGGTGTAGTTGCGCGGCTCCCAGTTGCCGATCTTCACCGGCTCGTCGACCACGGGGGTGTCGGGCGTGCGGCCCGCCTCCATGGCGGTGAGGTAGACGAACGGCTTGAACGCCGAGCCGGCCTGCCGCCGCGCCATCGTCGCGCGGTCGAACTGGGTCTGCAGATAGTTGACGCCGCCCACGTAGGCGCGGATGCGGCCTTCGCCATCCAGCGACACCAGCGCGGCCTGTTCCACGCCCTGGCCCTTGGCCCCGGCGACGCCGGCCTGGATGGCCTGTTCGGCGCTGGCCTGCAGCGGCAGGTCGAGGGTGGTCTCGACCACCAGATCCTCGGTGGGCTCGCCCACCAGAGTGCGCGTCTGGTCGTCCACCCAGTCGATGAAGTACTGCGCCCGCTGGTTGGCCAGCACCGGGTTGACCCGGACCTTGGTGCGGATGGCCTGGTCGCGCTGTTCCGGCGTGATGAAATGGGCCTGCACCATCTCGTCCAGCACGATGGTGGCGCGGCGCGCGGCGCGGTCGGTGGAGGCCACCGGCGAATAGCGCGACGGCCCCTTCATGATCCCGGCCAGCAGCGCGCTTTCGCCCAGGCTGAGCTCGCGGGCCGGCTTGCCGAAGTAGCGCTGCGAAGCCGCCTCGATGCCGTAGGCGCCGGCGCCGAAATAGACCCGGTTGAGGTAGAGCTCGAGGATCTGCTTCTTGGAGAACCGCGCCTCCAGCCACACGGCCAGGATCAGCTCCTGGGCCTTGCGGCGATAGTTCTGGTTGGGCGTCAGGAACAGGTTGCGCGCCAGCTGCTGGGTGATGGTCGAGCCGCCGCGCAAGGGGCCGCCTTCACCCTTGTGTTGCATATTATAGATCTGGCTGCGGGCGATGCCCCAGGGGTTGAACCCGAAGTGCCAGTAGTACCAGCGGTCCTCGATGGCGATGAACGCCTTGGGCACGTAGGGCGGCAGCTTGTCCAGGTCGACCGGCGGCGCGTACTGGCTGCCGCGCACGGCGAGCAGGGCGCCCGAGCGGTCCAGGTACGAGACCGACGGCTGGCGCTTCACGTCGTACAGCTTGGAGGTGTCGGGCAGGTCGACCGCGAACACGGCGAAGAAGGCGACCAGGAAGATCAGCCCCCAGACGCCCAGCACCAGGATCCAATAGATGAGGGCCTGCAGGGGCGAGCGTCTGGCGCGCGGTTCGCGTCCGCGCCGCGGCGGCTGCGCATTGGCCATGGATTAAGTCGTCCTACCGTCTCGAAGCCGCCCGCCGGCCCTATAGCCCAGGGCGACGGAACGCCAAACATGATTGACGGTGTATGAACGCGGGGCGGCTGGCCCATGGCGAAGGCCAGGTCCATTGGGTCGCCGCCTGGCGGACGCCAGTGGCGGAGACGCCGAACCGGTCTGCATTTCCGCATAGCCGCATACAACAAATAGCAGTTGCGCGGCCGATCTTAACACCGTTATCTTAGCATTGCTCAGTTCGAAGTGCGCCAAGGGAGGGGATACCCGAGGCGAACAAACGCGGCGGACCGGGCCGGTACTCAAATCCTTGAACACCGACGACTCCCCGAACGCTGGAGGGCTCAATGAAGCTCCAAATCCTTGCGGCCTGCGCCGCCCTCGTCACCCTGTCCGCCGGCTCCGCTCTGGCGGGCGATCCCGTCACCGCGAAGCTGGCCTCGCCGGTCGCCGAAAAGACCAAGTTCATCGCCGGCGGCGCCATGTTCAACTGCGAAGCCGACACCTGCGTCGCCCTGGCCCCGACCTCGCAGACCTTCGCCGCCTCCACCTGCAAGACCATCGCCGACAAGGTGGGCGTGGTCGCCTCGTTCGAAGGCCGCAAGGCCCTGGACGCCGACAAGCTGGCCAGCTGCAACGCCAAGGTCATCGCCAAGAACGGCGGCACCCAGCTCGCCAAGCAATAGGCGCAAAGTCTCCCAGCAGCTCGTACCTTGAGCTTCTGTCGCACTGGCCCGCCGGGAGACCGGCGGGCCTTTCTTTTTCCAAGTTCCTCCCCTGTCGCGAAGACGACGGGGGAGGTGGCGGCGCGGCCGACGGAGGGGGCGCAAAGCCCCAGTCCTCGAGCTTGAGGCATTGCGCCCCCTCCACCACCCACCGGGTCGCTTGCGACCCGACGCCTTAGCTGCCGCGCCCGCCCGCGATGCGGGCCAGGGTAGGGTCCCCCTCCCCCGACGGTTTCCGTCAGGGGAGGAACGGGGCTCGCTCGGTTGCGGCGCACAACATCGCGTGCTAGTAGGCGCGCGGCTTTGGGCCGGGGGCGATTTCGAGCCCCAGGACCGATGTGCTTTTTTCAAGCGCTTTCAAGCCTTTAGTCGCAGCGGAGCGGTCCGTTTGCGGCACGTGAAACGCGACCCGGGCGGACAATAGTGGCGGACGACTCCTCTGTAGCGAATGTGGGCGCGCGATACGCCCAGGCCCTGTTCGATCTCGCGAGCGATCAGAAGCAAGTCGCGGCGGTCGAAGCCGACCTGAATTCCTTGAAGACCGCGCTGGCGGATTCGAAGGACCTGCGCGTCCTGCTGGGCTCGCCGACGTTCAGCGCCGAAGACAAGGCCAAGGGCCTGGTCGGCGTGGGCGCCAAGGCCAAGTTCAACATGACGACGCTGAAGTTCCTGGGCCTGCTGGCCGCCAACGGGCGCGCCGCCGCCCTGCCCGCGGTCATCGACGCCTACGCCAAGCTGTCGGCCGCCGCCCGCGGCGCCGTCTCCGCCGAGGTGACCACCGCGGTCGCCCTGTCCGCCGCCCAGTCCAAGGGCGTGCAGGCCGCGCTCCGCCAGGCGCTCGGCAAGGACCCTGAAATCACGACCCGCGTCGATCCGGCCCTTCTGGGCGGGATCAAGGTCAAGGTCGGTTCCCGTCTGTTCGACGCTTCGCTGCGCTCGAAGCTCGACTCCCTGAAATTCGCCCTGAAGAGAGCGTAAGATCCATGGATATCCGCGCCGCCGAAATCTCGGCCATCCTCAAGTCCCAGATCGCCAACTTCGGCGAAGAAGCCGACGTTTCCGACGTCGGTTCGGTGCTGTCCGTCGGTGACGGCATCGCCCGGGTCTTCGGCCTCGACAACGTCCAGGCCGGCGAAATGGTGGAGTTCCCCAAGGCCGGGGTGAAGGGCATGGCCCTGAACCTGGAACGCGACAACGTCGGCGTCGTGATCTTCGGCCAGGACCAGGCCATCAAGGAAGGCGACGAAGTCCGCCGCCTGAGCGAGATCGTGGACGTGCCGGTGGGCAAGGGCCTGCTGGGCCGCGTCGTGAACCCGCTGGGCGAGCCGATCGACGGCAAGGGCCCGCTGAAGAACGTGGCCGAGCGCCGCCGCGTGGACGTGAAGGCTCCGGGCATCATCCCGCGGAAGTCGGTGCACGAGCCCGTGCAGACCGGCCTGAAGGCCATCGACAGCCTGATCCCCGTCGGCCGCGGCCAGCGCGAGCTGATCATCGGCGACCGCCAGACCGGCAAGACCGCCGTGGCGATCGACACCATCCTGAACCAGAAGTCGATCAACGCCGGCGACGACGAGAGCGCCAAGCTCTACTGCATCTACGTCGCCATCGGCCAGAAGCGCTCGACCGTGGCCCAGATCGTCAAGACGCTCGAGGAGCGCGGCGCCCTGGACTACACCATCGTCGTGTCGGCCACCGCGTCCGAGCCGGCCCCGCTGCAGTTCCTGGCCCCCTTCGCGGGCTGCGCCATGGGCGAGTGGTTCCGCGACAACGGCATGCACGCCGTCATCATCTACGACGACCTTTCCAAGCAGGCCGTCGCCTACCGCCAGATGTCGCTGCTGCTGCGCCGCCCGCCGGGCCGCGAAGCCTATCCGGGCGACGTGTTCTACCTGCATAGCCGCCTGCTGGAGCGCGCAGCGAAGCTGAACGAGGACAACGGCTCGGGCTCGCTGACCGCCCTGCCGTTGATCGAGACCCAGGCCAACGACGTGTCGGCGTACATCCCGACCAACGTGATCTCGATCACCGACGGCCAGATCTTCCTCGAGACCGACCTGTTCTTCCAGGGCATCCGCCCCGCCGTGAACGTGGGTATCTCGGTGAGCCGCGTGGGCTCCTCGGCCCAGATCAAGGCGATGAAGACCGCGTCCGGCCCGATCAAGGGCGAGCTCGCCCAGTATCGGGAAATGGCCGCCTTCGCGAAGTTCGGCTCGGACCTCGACGCCGCCACCCAGCGCATGCTGGCGCGCGGCGAGCGCCTGACCGAGCTCCTGAAGCAGCCCCAGTACTCGCCGCTCGCGGTCGAGGAGCAGGTGGCGGTGATCTACGCCGGCACCCGCGGCTACCTCGACAAGGTCCCGACCAACCAGGTCGGCCGCTTCGAGCGTGAGCTGCTGGCGCACCTGCACGGCAAGCACCAGGGCCTGCTGGACAAGATCCGCGTCGAGAAGGACCTGAAGAACGTCGAGGACGATCTGAAGTCCGCCCTGGCCGCCTTCGCCGAAACCTTCGCCTAAAGCCACGAGCAGGAGCGGGTAGCCGGCGATGGCCAGCGTCAAGGAAATGCGCAATCGGATCTCTGCGGTGAAATCCACCCAGAAGATCACGAAGGCGATGCAGATGGTGGCGGCGGCGAAGCTGCGCCGCGCGCAGAACGCCGCCCAGGACTCGCGTCCCTATGCCGAGCGCATGGGCGCCGTGATCGCCAACCTGGCCGCCGGCGTCTCCGGCGACGGCGCGCCGAAGCTGCTGGTCGGCACGGGCTCGTCCCAGCGCCACCTGGTGGTGATCGCCACCTCGGACCGCGGTCTGGCGGGCGGGTTCAACAGCTCGATCGTCCGCGCCGCCCGTCAGCGCATCGACGCGCTGCTGGCCGAAGGCAAGGACGTGAAGGTGATGACCGTCGGCCGCAAGGCCCGCGATCAGCTCCGTCGCCTGCACGCCTCGCGTCTGGTCGAGACATTCGAAGCGGGCGGCAACCCCTCCCTCGCCGTCGCCGAGGACGTCTCGAACAAGATCCAGGCGATGTTCGAGGCCGGCGAGACCGACGTGGTCACGCTGTTCTTCTCGAAGTTCCAGTCGGTGGTCACCCAGATCCCCACCGGCAAGCAGCTGATCCCGGCCGAGGTGGCCGCCGGCTCCACGCCGATCGACCTGAAGGGCGCGTCCTACGAGTATGAGCCCGACGAGGAGACGATCCTCGCCGAGCTGCTGCCGCGCAACATCACGACCCAATTGTTCTCCGCCATGCTGGAGAACCAGGCCGGGTTCTTCGCCGCCCAGATGACGGCGATGGACAACGCCACCCGTAACGCCGGCGACATGATCGCCAGCCTGACCCTGCAAATGAACCGAGCCCGCCAAGCGCAGATCACCAAGGAGCTGATCGAGATCATCTCCGGCGCCGAAGCGATCTAGAGAGAACCAGACATGTCCGAAGCCGTCACCGCCAAGAAGCCCGCCCGCAAGCCGCCGGCCGCGAAGGCCGCCGCGTCGAAGATCCCGGCCGCCCAGGGCGTCGCCACCGGCAAGCTGGTGCAGATCATCGGCGCCGTCGTCGACGTGGAATTCACGGGCCACCTGCCCGCGATCCAGAACGCGCTCGAAACCACCAACACCGACCAGCGGACGGGCCAGCCCTTCCGCCTGGTGCTCGAGGTCGCCCAGCACCTCGGCGAGAACACCGTGCGCGCCATCGCCATGGACACCACCGAGGGCCTGACCCGCGGCCAGCCCGTGGTCGACACCGGCAAACCGATCACCGTGCCGGTCGGCCCGGCCACCCTGGGCCGGATCATGAACGTCATCGGCGAGCCGATCGACGAGGCGGGCCCGATCGCTACCACCTTCATGAGCCCGATCCACCGCGAGGCGCCCTCGTTCGCCGAGCAGTCGACGTCGGCCGAAGTGCTGGTCACGGGCATCAAGGTCATCGACCTGCTCTGCCCCTACACCAAGGGCGGCAAGATCGGCCTGTTCGGCGGCGCCGGCGTGGGCAAGACCGTGACCATGCAGGAGCTGATCAACAACATCGCCAAGGCCTACGGCGGTTACTCCGTGCTGGCCGGCGTGGGCGAGCGGACCCGTGAAGGGAACGACCTCTACCACGAGATGATCGAGTCCAACGTGAACGTGGACCCGAAGGCGAACAACGGCTCGACCGAAGGCTCCAAGTGCGCCCTGGTCTACGGCCAGATGAACGAACCCCCGGGCGCCCGCGCCCGCGTCGCCCTGACCGGCCTGGCCCAGGCGGAATACTTCCGCGACCAGGAAGGCAAGGACGTGCTCCTGTTCATCGACAACATCTTCCGCTTCACCCAAGCCGGTTCGGAAGTGTCGGCGCTGCTGGGCCGCATCCCCTCGGCCGTGGGCTATCAGCCGACGCTGGCCACCGAGATGGGCAACCTGCAGGAACGGATCACCTCGACCTCCAAGGGCTCGATCACCTCGGTGCAGGCCATCTACGTGCCCGCCGACGACCTGACCGACCCCGCGCCGGCCGCCTCGTTCGCCCACCTGGACGCGACGACCGTGCTGAGCCGCGACATCGCCGCCCAGGCCATCTTCCCCGCCGTGGACCCGCTGGACTCCACCTCGCGGATCATGGACCCGCTGGTGATCGGCGAAGAGCACTACCAGGTCGCCCGCCGCGTCCAGGAGACGCTGCAGACCTACAAGCAGCTCAAGGACATCATCGCCATCCTCGGCATGGATGAGCTGTCGGAAGAGGACAAGCTGATCGTGGCCCGCGCCCGGAAGATCCAGCGCTTCCTGTCGCAGCCCTTCCACGTGGCCGAGCAGTTCACCAACACGCCCGGCGTGCTCGTCAGCCTCGAAGACACCATCCGCTCGTTCAAGGCGCTGGTGGACGGCGAATACGACCACCTGCCCGAGCCGGCCTTCTACAACGTCGGCAACATCGAAGACGCGGTCCGCAAGGCCGAACAACTGGCGGCGGAAGCCTAAGCCTCATGGCCGAGAAGCTGCACTTCTCCCTGGTCTCGCCGGAACGGGAACTGTTCTCGGGTTCGGTGGACCAGGTGGACGCGCCGGGGTCCGAAGGCGACTTCGGCGTCCTGGCGGGTCATGCGCCGTTCATGACCGCCCTGAAAGAAGGTTCCGTCCGCGTGCACAACGACGGGAACGTGAAGGTCTACGAGGTTCGCGGCGGGTTCGCCGACGTGACTCCGGAGGGCCTGACGATCCTGGCGGAGCACGCGGTCGAAGCCACCCGCTAGGCAAAGAATATTATTGCCGTAAATTGGGCGCCGTCAGGCCTTGCCTCGGACGCCTTGCTCAAGTTTCATGCCGGCCGAAAAGTCAGGGGAACTTTCATGCGTATCGCCCTCTCCAGCCTGATCCTCGCCGCCGGCCTCGCCACGGCCGCGCAAGCGCAGGACCCGGCCGCCCAACCGGCCCAACCCGCCGCTCCGGCCCCCGCGGCCGCCCAGCCCGCGCCGGCGACGCCCGCGCCGGCCGCGCCTGCGCCGGCCGCCGAAGCGCCCGCCCCGGCTCCGGCGGAGCCGGCAGCGCCGCCGCCGACCCTGCCCACCAGCGGCTACGGCTTCGAGGCCATCCAGGTCATCGAAAAGGTCTGCGTTCCGGCCGTCCGCGGCCAGAAGGTCGAAGACATCGCCAAGGCCAACGGCTTCAAGCTGAACCGCCGCGACCAGACCTGGGCCAAGCCGTTCGGCGCCGAGAACAAGATCTACCAGGTCGTGGTGTTCCCCTCGGGCTCCAACAAGACGGTCTGCAACGTCGAGCTGCGCTACCCCACGGGCCAGGACGCCGACATCGCCAAGGCGCTGAACGTCTGGTCGTTCGTGCACCAGCCGCCGCTGGACCCGACCGCCAACTACACCCAGCCGCAGGACCCGGACGGCCTGAAGCGCGTCCGCCGCTCGTGGGAATACCTGACCGCCAACCAGTCGGTCGGCCTGAACTTCTCCACCGTCCGCAAGCCTGACGACAGCCAGGTGAACGCGAAGTACGACATGGGGACGATGCAGTACCAGGAACGCACGTTCTGATGACGCTGACGGACGCCGCGGGCCTCCTCGGCGTCCTGGTCATCCTGGCGGCCTACGCCGGGGCCGCGCTGGGCAGGCTCGACGCCGAGAAGCCGATCGCGCTCGCCTGCAACCTGGTCGGCGCCTGCCTGATCCTCTGGGGCCTGCTGACCCAGGACTTCAACCTCTCCGCTACCGTGATGGAAGGCGCCTGGGCGGCCGTAGCGGCCGCGGGACTGTTGCGCGCGCTGCTGCGGCGGAAGCCGCAAAATTAGCCGTCATCCCACCGTCGCCCCAGGGCGATCCGGGGGATGAAACCTGAGGTTCAGGTCGCCACCAACGCCCGGCTCTCCAGCCAGGCCAGCGACGCGTCGGCCACCTCTTCCCAGCCCTCTTCGCCGATCAACCAGTGGCTCATGCCGGGCATCACCCGTAACTCGGCGCCGATGCGCTCGGCGGCCTGGCGCACCGTGGCGGCGGGGTGGACGACGTCGCGATCGCCGGCGATGGCCAGGGACGGCATCGGCAGGCGGCCGACGCCCACGCTGGTGGTCATGAAGGGGTCCAGCCACCAGTTCAGCACCTCGCGCACCGCGCGGCCGCTCTCGGGCACCAGGCGGGCGAGGATCGGGTCGCGCACGGCCTTCGGCGTCCGGTCCAGGCTGTGATGGCGCATGATGTGGCGGTCGGGCGAGACCGCCCCGCCCCAGAAGGGATCGGCCAGATGCACGCCGAAAGCGGTGATCGCCTCCTCGATGGACGAGCCGGTGACCCCCCAGGGCGGCGAGGGCGCCAGCAGCACCAGGGCGCGCGCCTTGGCGCGCCGGGCGGCCATCTGGCAGACCAGCCCGCCCATGGAGTGGCCCAGCAGCACCGGCGGCTCCGGCAGCGCCTCGCACAGCTTCACGACGCTCTTGGCGTAGTCGGTCATGGACAGGCCGGCCACCGAGCCGCGCGCGCCGTGCCCGGGCAGGTCGGGCGCGAGCACGGTCCAGCCGCGCGCCTCGAAGGGACCGCGGAAGGTCTCGAAGGCCCAGCCGCCACAGAAGGCGCCGTGGGTCATGACGACGGTCGGCATCGTTGGAACCTCGCTCCCCCCGGAGCTGTCTCGAAGCGGCACTTTAGACCGAAGTCGCCGGGAGGGGGTGCGGATTCAGGTGACGGCGCTTTTGGTCGCAGCGAAGCTGGCGAACGCCTGGGCGACCGTCTCGTAGGCCGCCCGCTTGAAGGGCACGATCAGCTCGGGCGCCTCGGCCAGGTAGCCCCAGCGCCAGGCGTCGAATTCGGGCTCGTGGTGGGCCGCCAGGTCGAATTCGGCCTCGGCGCCGTCGAAGCGGAAGGCGAACCACACCTGCTTCTGGCCCTTGAAGCCGCGCGCGGCCTTCGAGCCGGAGGAGTCGGCCGGGAAGTCGTAGACGATCCAGCCGTCGGTGCGGCCCAGGTAGCTGACGGTCGTGGCGCCGGTCTCCTCGGCCAGCTCGCGGCGGGCGGCGGCCTCCAGGTCCTCGCCGGCGTCGACGCCACCCTGCGGAAACTGCCAGTTGTGGGGGCCCGGGGTGTGCGCGCGCCGGCCCAGCCAGACCCGGCCGTCGGGGTGGAACAGCACCACGCCCACATTCGGGCGGTATTGCGGAAGGTCGGTCATTTCCGAACAGTCTGGGCCGAGGCGGGCGCGAGCTGATAGCCCCTCTGTTCCACCTCGTTGGCCCAGGCCGCAACCTTCTCCAGGGTGATGGGATAGGCGAAGCCGGAACCCAGCGCCTGGCCGCGCTGCAGGGCGCCGCCCTCCAGGGCCATCAGCTGCTGGTCGATCGCGGCGGGCGCGGTCTTGTCGTCGATGACCCGCTCGGCGGTCGCCCGCGGCATGCCGCCGCCGCGCCGCGCGGCGGTGCCGTCGTCGACGAACGCCAGGCCGCGGCCCTTCAACGAGCTGGCGAAGGCGCCATAGGCGGTGTCGCTGCCGAGGAAGCGCGAGCCGAGGTAGTTGGTCAGGCCGAAGTAGCCGGTGGCCCGCGACAGGATCCACTCCAGCTTCTTCACCGTCTCGGGCGGCTGGCCGTCGGCCATCAGGGTGTAGGGGCCGGAGTCGTTGTCCGGGTAGTCCAGCGGCTCCATGGGAGCCTCGATCAGCACCTCGTGCCCATGGGCGCGGGCCATGTCGATCCAGCCCTGCAGGCCCTCAGCATAGACGCTGAACGACAGGGTGATCTCGGGGCGCAGGGTCTCGATGGCCTGGCGGGTGGCGCGCGCGTTCAGGCCCAGGCCGCCGATCACCAGCGACACCTTGGGCCGCCCGTTCGCCTTGAAGGGCCGCGCATAGGCCTGGGCCGGCGTGCGGCCGTCCTGGGCGATGATCGGCAGGGGGCCGCCCGGGCCGGGGGCGTAGAAGCCGGCGATCGGCGCCGCGGCCAGCGCCGCGCCGGTCATGGACGGCGTCGCGGCCAGCCTCGCGCCGCTGAAATGGTCGGCCGCGCCGGGGGCCAGCGGCCGCTCGGAGAGGCGCACGACGTCCCGGTAGAGATGCGCCTGGCCGTAGAGTGGCTTCAGCGCCTCGCGCCAGCCGGCGGGCGCCGCGCGCATCGGCTCGTCCAGCGGGATCCGGACGTGGTCCGCGCCCGGGCCCATGGGGCCAAGCAGGATAGCGAGCGCGAAGATCGCGCCGGCGAACAGCACGCCCGCGCCGGCGAGGCCGGCGGCCGGGCTCTTCATGACGGCGCCCAGGTCGACCTTGGGCGCCTTGAACTGGGGAAGGGCGATGGTGGCCAAGTCAGGGGACTCCTCACCCTGCAGCGTCGCGGAACATGGTTAACGCTCGATCAAGATGGCCTTCCCAGCCAGAGCCTGCGGCCGTCCGGAAACGAAGAAGGGCCGCACGTCGGTGCGACCCCTCATCCGACCCGCTTGCGCGGGCCACCTTCTCCCGCAGGGGAGAAGGATATCCGACGACCCTACTTCTGCGTCGTCTGCGGCGGCTTCACCTCGGCGACCTTGGCCTTCGAGACGATGCCGGCGAGGCGGGCCGTGGGCTTCGGCAGCTTGGGCGTGGCGGCCACGGAGCCGTAGCGCAGCACGTCCTCGGCGCGGGCGATCTGGAAATCCTTCTTCTCGTCGAAGGTCTCCGGCGGCGCCTCGGCCGGCTCGTGGGCGCCCTTGCGGACCTTCCCCTCGTCGGCGTTCAGGGCGTTCTTGAAGCTGGCTTCCGAGAACTGATAGGTGCGGTTGGCGATGATCTGCGCCTCGTCGCGGGTCAGGGCGACCTCGAGGTCCGGCTCGATGCCGGTCTTCTGGATCGAGCGGCCCGACGGCGTGTAGTAGCGCGCCGTGGTCAGCTTCAGCGCCCCGTCGATGCCGCCGCGCAGCGGGATCACGGTCTGCACCGAACCCTTGCCGAAGCTGGTGGTGCCGACGAGTTCGGCGCGCTTGCGGTCCTGCAGGGCGCCCGCGACGATTTCCGCCGCCGAGGCCGAGCCCGAGTTGATCAGCACCACCATCGGCATGCCGCCGGTGATGTCGCCGGTGCGGGCGTTGTAGCGCTCGACGTCGCGCGGATCGCGGCCGCGCTGGGAGACGATCTCGCCGCCTTCCAGGAACAGGTCCGAGACGCCCACCGCCTGGTCGAGCAGGCCGCCGGGGTTGTTGCGCAGGTCGAGGATCAGGCCCTTGGCCTTCGGGTTCTTGGCCCGGGCCTCGGCGAACGCCTGCTCGGCCTCGTCGGTGGTCTTCTCGTTGAAGCTGGCGATGCGCAGGACGATGTTGTCGCCGTCCAGCTTCGCCGTCGCCGACTTCGGCTTGATCACTTCGCGGACCAGCTTCACGTCGAACGGGTCGGACTTCTCGCGGGCGATGGTCAGGGTCACGGTCTCGCCGGGGCGGCCGCGCATCTGCTTCACGGCCTCGGTGACCGTCAGGCCCAGCACGCTCTCGCCGTTCACCGCGGTGATGTAGTCGCCGGCCTTCACGCCGGCCTTGAAGGCCGGGGTGCCGTCCATGGGCGAGATCACCTTGACCACGCCGTCCTCGCTGGTGACCTCGATGCCCAGGCCGCCGTACTCGCCGCGCGTCTGATCGCGCATGTCGTCGAAGGACTCGGGGTCGAGGTAGCCGGAGTGAGGATCGAGCGACGTCAGCATGCCGTCGATGGCCGCCTGGATCAGCTTCGTGTCGTCCACTTCGGTGACGTACTGGTTCTCGACGGTGTTCAGCACATCGCCGAACAGGCCGAGCATCCGGTAGGTCTTTGCGCGGGGCTGGGCCGAAGCCATCGCCTGCTGGCTGACGTAAGCCATCGATCCTGCGCCGAGAACGAACGCCGAGGCGCCGATCAGGAGATACTTCTTCATAGCCAGGCTCAGACTCCCTTGGACGATGTCCGTCCGCTTATGAAGCAAGCCGAAACGACGGTTTTGAGGCCGTACCAGCCCGCTTTCTTGTTCAACCCCGGTTTCTCACCAGCCACCTGGCTGGATCTACGGGTGAACCCTGCTCACGGACCTCCAGATAGAGCTCAGAAGCCGTTTGTCGACCACTGTTAGCCCATCCGACAGGCTGACCCTCCGTGACGGATTGTCCGACCTGAACCGACGTTCTCTCGAGACCAGCAAGCACGAGATGATATCCGCCCGCTAGTCTTAATATCACGATGACGCCCCAGCCTTTGACGGGGCCTACGTACTGAACAAGCCCCGCGGCGGGGCTAACCGCCCTCGCGCCCTTGGCGGCGGTGAGGGTCAAACCGTTCGAACGCCCGCCGCCGGCCAAGGGATCCCCGAACCGGCGCACGATCGCGCCATCGGCCGGAAACACCAGGCGCGTGGGGGGCGTCAGGTCGGCCGGGTCGGCGGCGACTGCGCCCCTAAGCCGCAGGCCCGCGGACGAATCCGGGGCCGGCAAAGCTTCCGCCGCCAGACTGTCACGCTCGAAGAGCGCCTCGCTCTGCACGGCCGCCAGGCGGCGTTGGCGCATGACTTCGGTGGCCCCCTGGGCGTAGCCCTGGGCCCGGCCGGCCAGCTCGGGCGTGAGCGCCTTGACCAGGATCGCGGCGCGGACCGCGTCCTTGGCGTCGTCGGGCGAGACCAGCAGGGCCGGCGGCGGGTCGCGCTTCAGCTGCTCCAGCACCGACAGCAGGCGGGACAGCCGGTGCATGTTGGCGCCCTGGTCCACCGCCAGCTCGGTCTCGGCCAGGTTCAGGCGCGCCAGCCGGTCGTTGGTGGCCGCGAGGGCCGCCGCGCCGAGGGCCGCCGCCAGGGTTCCAAGGAGGAGAATCCGCCGCATCAGTCGCGATGATAGGGTGATCCGGCGAGAATGGAGACAGACCGATAGATCTGCTCGCACAGCATCGCCCGGGCCAGGGCGTGCGGCCAGGTCTGCGGCCCGAACGCCAGCGTCCCCTGCACGGCCTTCACCAGCTCCGGATCCAGCCCGTCGGCGCCGCCGATCAGGAACACGAGCCGCCGCACGCCGCGGTCGCGCAGGGCCCCGATCTCGTCGGCGAAGGCGCGGCTGGCGCGGGCCTTGCCGCGCTCGTCGCAGGCGATCACGTGGCTGTCGGCCAGGTGCGGACGCAGCGCCTCGGCCTCGGCGGCCTTGCCGGGCTTGCGGCTCTCGACCTCGACGACGTCGACCGGCCCCAGGCCCAGCGCGCGGCCGGCTGCGGTCGCCCGCTCGACATAGAGCTTCACCAGCTCGGTCTCGGGCGACCGGCTGAGCCGGCCGATGGCGACGACGGCGATCTTCACACGTCAGGTCAAAGCCGGCGGCGGCGTGAACCCGCCGAACTCGCGTTCCAGCAGGCCGGCGAAGGCGATGGTGGTGCGGTCTTCCAGGTAAGGGCCGACCACCTGGACGCCGATGGGCAGGCCGCCGCGGGTGAAGCCGATGGGGACCGCCGTGGCGGGCAGGTTGGGCAGCAGCGCCACCCCCGGCCAGGCGATCTGGTTGAAGTAGGGTGTCGCCTCGCCATTGATGACGAGGACGCGCTTGGCGCCGTCCGGCTCGTCTACATGCTCGAACGCCACGACGCCGAACGTCGGCATGACCACCACGTCGAAGGCTTCGAACAGCACCGCCCAGCGGCGGCGGAACATCACCTGCGCGTCCTGCATGTTCATCCACTCGTGGGCGTTCATGCTGGTGCCGCCGGGGGTGCCGCGCGACATGGCCGCGCCCACCAAGGCCATGAAGACGCCGTGCTGGGCGGCGAGGTCGGGCAGCAGGTCGCTCGACCGGTCGACGCGCGCGCCAAGATCGTCCAGCCGCCGGGCCAGGCCGTCCAGCGCGTCGCGGATCTGGCGGTCCGTGGCCGCGGCCGGGTGCTGATCGACCACGAGGACGCGATAGTCGGCCAGCTCGGCGTGGCGCGGCGGCGGAAGGTTCAGGCTGTAGGCCTTGGCCTCGTGCGGCTCCGGCCCCGCCGTCACGCCCAGCGCCAGGTCGAGGTCGGCGGCGCTGCGGGCCAGGGGGCCGACGACCGCCAGCGCGATGGGGCCGCCGTCCAGGCCGGGCGGGGCGTGGCCGCGCGTGGGGATCAGGCCGTAGCTCGGCTTGTGTCCGTAGACGCCGCAGAAGGCCGCCGGCACGCGGATCGAGCCACCGATGTCGGAGCCGAACTCCAGCGGCGTCATGCCCGCCGCCAGCGCCGCGGCGCCGCCGCCCGAGGACCCTCCGGGCGAGCAGCCCAGGTCCCAGGGGTTCTTCGTGCGGCCATAGACCGAATTGGTGCTCTGCCAGTCCGCCAGGAACGGCGGCACATTGGTCTTGCCCAGGATGATGGCCCCCGCCCCCTTCAGCCGCGCCACCGCGACCGCGTCCTTCTCGGCGGTCCAGCCGCTGAAGGCCGGGCTGCCCCAGGTGGACGGCAGGCCCTCGACCTCGTGGCTCTCCTTGACCGTCATCGGCAGGCCCAGCAGCGGACGCCGCTCGCCGCGCGCCAGGGCCGCGTCGGCCGCCCTGGCGGCGTCGCGCGCCCGGTCGAAGTCGCGGACGACCACGGCGTTGATCGCCCGGTCGCGGTCCTCGATGCGGGCGATGGCGGCGTCGGTGAGCTCCAGCGCGCCGACCTTGCGCGCCGCCAGCGCCTCCACGAGCTCGCCGGCCGTCTGGTCCAGCAGGTCGCGGCTGAGGGTCTCGGACATGTTCGGTCTCCTTGCGGGATCGTGGCCCGCCGGGCTGGGACAAGTCCAGCCCGGCCAGACCCCGACCCTAGGACGCCGGCGCCAGTTCGCTTGACCGCGATTGCGGCTGGGCCACGGGGAGCAGGCGCTCGGCGATCTGGACCGCGTTGAGGGCGGCGCCCTTCAGCAGCTGGTCGCCGGCCACGAAGAGCGCGATCGAACGGCCCGACGGGTCGCCCAGGTCGCGGCGGACCCGGCCCACCAGGACGTCGCCCTGCCCTTCCGCCTCGCTGGGCATGGGGAAGTGGTTGCGGGCGCGGTCGTCGACCACGCGCACGCCCGGCGCCGCCGCCAGCACCGCGCGGACTTCCTCCGGCGAGACGACGCGGTCGAACTCCAGGGTCATGGCGATGGCGTGGGCGCGCAGCACCGGCACGCGGATGCAGGTGACGCCGATCGGCAGCGCGGGCGCATCCAGGATGCGGCGGCATTCCTCGATCACCTTCAGCTCCTCGCCGTTGTAGCCGCTCTCGGCGTCGACGCCCGCGTTGTGGCTGAACAGGTTGAAGGCGTAGGGGTGCGGCAGGACCTGGGGCGCGAAGGGCCTGCCTTCCAGCGCCGCCTGGGTCGAGGCGCGCAGCTCCTCCATGGCCGCCGCGCCGGCGCCGGAGGCGGCCTGGTACGTGGCCATCTGCAGGCGCTTCAGGCCGAACGCCTGGGCGAGCGGGGCCACCGGCACGACGGCGATGATCGCCACGCAGTTGGGATTGGCGACAATGCCGTGGTGGTCCGCCAGGGCCGCGGCGTTCACCTCGGGCACCACCAGCGGGCAGTCGGGGTCCATGCGGAAGGCCGAGGAGTTGTCGACCACCACGGCGCCGGCGGCCACGGCCTTCGGCCCATAGACCTTGGAGAGGCCGCTGCCGGCCGAGAACAGGGCGAGGTCGACGCCCGCGAAGCTGTCGTCGTCCAGCGCCTCGACGGTAAGGGTCTGGCCGCGGAAGGCCACTTCGCGGCCGGCCGAGCGCGACGAGGCCAGCAGCTTCAGGCTGGCCAGCGGGAAGTCGCGCTCCTCGAGGCAGCGGACCAGTTCGACGCCCACGGCGCCGGTGGCGCCGACGATGGCGACATTGGGGAGGGGATTGGAAAGGGAAGGCATGTCTCTACGTCTCCTGATTTTGCGGAGGCGCGAGGTCTGGCTTCTGGAAAGAGGCTGCCCCGCGCATCGGCGGGGCTCTTCGGGTCGTGCCGCTGGCTCTAGACCATGCACGCACCCGTCGACGCCCCGCCGGAGCGGGTCGTTTTCAGGGTGATCGTAATGGTCATGACAGCGGTCATCGCCGCGCCTGTAGCGGGCGCGGACCCGACTGTAAAGCCTTGGGCCTAGTTCGCGGCGGCGACGCCGCGGTGGCCGGAGTCGACCGACCAGATCTTCTCGATGTTGTAGAAGCTGCGCACTTCGGGCCGGAACAGGTGGACGATCACGTCGCCAGCGTCGATCAGCACCCAGTCGGCGCTGGGCATGCCCTCGACCCTGCACTTGCCGAAGCCGGCGTCCTTCAGCGCGCGCAACAGGTGGTCGGCCATGGCGCCGACATGCCGCTGCGAACGGCCCGAGGCCACAATCAGCCCGTCGGCGACGGGGCTCTTGCCTTTGAGGTCGATGAAGACGACGTCCTGGGCTTTGTCGTCGTCCAACCGGCTGAGGATCAGGTCCTCGACGGCCGTGATCCGGCCCTGGATATCCAACGAGGTCGCGGCGTCGGCCGGGGCCTCTTGCGCACGCGGCGCACTTTCACGGTTCAGCGGGGTAGCTCCTCTTGTCCTCGCTCTGAACCAGACCCTATCACACGACAGGGGCCGGGTCAGCCGCCGTCACCGGACATCAAGACGCAAGGCCTGGCGGGGTTCCTGGCGGATCGATCACGGAGCGGTGCGGGCCGTCTTGCGGGCGCGCAGCGCCGTCGACGACTGGAAGTTGAACCGCCCGAACAGGAAGACCCAGGCCGGGGTCTTCGAGCCCGCCAGCCGGAAGGCGGCCTGGGTGGGCAGGCGGAAGCGGGCGAAGCGCAGGGCGGCCGGCGAGAAGCGGCTCTTCAGCGAGATCCAGGGCCGCGACACCACCGCCACCGGCACCTCGTGCATGATCTGGGTCCAGCCCTTCCAGCGGTGGAAGGTGGCCAGGCTGTCGGCGCCCATGATCCAGACGAAGTGGACGCCGGGATAGCGCGCCTTCAGCGCCCGGATGGTGTCGATGGTATAGTTGGAGCCCAGCCGCGTCTCCACTGCCGAGACGATCATCCCCGGCCCCTGGGCCAGCGCCCTGGCGCCGGCGATCCGCTCGGCGAGATCGGCGGTCTCGTGGCGCGCCTTCAGCGGGTTCTGCGGCGAGACCAGCCAGATCACCCGGTCCAGGCCCAGGCGGCGCTTGGCGGTCTCGGCGACGTGGGCGTGGCCGTCGTGGGCCGGGTTGAACGAGCCGCCGTAGAGGCCGACCTTCATGCCCGGCGTCAGGCTGAAGCCCAGCCTCTGGGCCTGCGGACGACCGGCGAGGGGCGCGCGGCGCGCCGGGCCTGCGAACCACATCCGCTCAGGTCACCGGGCGCGCGGCGGGGTGGGGTGGTCCCCGCGGTCGAGGTCGGGATCGGCCTGGCGCACCCGGGCGCGGACCGTGAAGACCCCGTCGCCGGCCAGCACGCCGCCGCGGGCGAACAGCCGGCCGTTCTCCCAGTTCGACAGGCCCAGCTCCGGCCGGTTCAGCGCGTACTGTCCGTCCACCCAGCGGGTGAAGCCGTCGCCGACGAACGGGGCGTCGATGGTGGCGTAGAAGCGCTCGTGCGCGGCGGGGTCCTCGGAGATCAGCGCCGCGGCGAAGCGCGGGCTGAGCGCGTTGAACAGCGCCACCGCCTCGGCCACGTCGTCCACGATCCTGAGGCTGACCTCGGGGGTCTCCTCCCATTCCCACTCGCGGCCCAGGTCGGCGTCGGCGATGGGCTCGGCCAGCGCCTCCTCGACGGGCCCTTCGGCGCGGATGACAGTGGTGCGCGCCGTGCGCCAGCGTTCGGGCAGGCGCGCGAGATCGGCCTCGGCGACGTGCAGCTTACAACCCCGGCGGCGCTTGCCGGCCTGCTCCAGCGCCTCGAGGAACACCGGGATCAGGTCGTCGGCCCGCTCGCGGACGATGCAGCAGGTGTTCAGAGTGTTGCAGACCTTGCGGTCCAACGAGTGGAAGGCGGCGGCGTAGAACCGCTCGGCGTCGGCGGCCGCGTCGGCCACCATCCACGCCCCGCCCGTCCCATGCAGGCTGACCGGCGTGCCGGCCTGCCGCGCGATGGCGCCCAACTGCGACACCGCCGGGCCGGAACCCCGCGCCACGGCCAGGGCCAGGCGCGCATCGGCGAACATGGCCCAGCCGGCGGCGTGGGCGGCGCTGTCGACCAGCACGGCCGCGCCCTCCGGCAGGCCGGCCTCGCCCAGGGCCGGGTCCAGCGCATGGGCGACGATGGCGCGCGCGGTGCCGAGCGCATCCGAGCCGATGCGGAACACCACGGTGTTGCCCGCCCGGATCACCCCGGTGGCGTCGGCGAAGACATTGGGCCGGCCTTCGAACACGAACCCCGTGACGCCTAGCGGGGCCACGACCTGCTCCACCGACCAGCCGGCGTGGCGGACGGTCTCCAGCACCCGGCCGCGCGGCGGCTCGGCGTCGCGCCAGGCGCGCAGGCCGGCGACCATGTCGGCCCGCATGGCCTCCGAGGCCATCAACCGTGTGGTCGAGCGGCCGCGGGCCCGGGCGCTCTCCACGTCGGCGGCGTTGGCGGCGGCGATGGCGGCCCAGACCGCGTCGTCCTCCAGCTTGACCGCGAAGGCTTCGAAGAAGGCGGTGATAGCGGCGTCGGAGACCTCGCCCATCCGCGCGAAGGCGGCGGCGGCGCGGCCCACGGCGGCCTCGGCGGCGGCGTGTTCGCGGGCGGGCACGTGCAGCAGGTCGCCGGCGTCCTGCACCACCAGGAGGCGGTCGCCGGGGCGGAAGGCGGCGGCGAGCTCGGGTGTCACGAAGGCGACGCGGTCGCCTGCGAAAGGTATCGCCTGACCGGGCGCGAGCGCTTCCAGCCGTCCGGTGCGGACGGGTTGCGCTTCCCTGCCTGACGAGCCGTCGCCCACGCGGACCCCCATTTGCTCAGACTGAGCCTTACTCCCTACGCCGCCAGGCCGAAGGCCGCTAGCCCGAGATCGCGGCGTGAGCGGCCAGGGCCAGATCGTCGGCGTGGACCAGCGGACCGGAGGTGTAGCCGAGGGCCGCCTCGATGGCCTCGGACTTCAGCCCGCAGATCCGCGCCGCGTGGCTGGACTCGTAGCGGACCAGGCCGCGGGCGATCTCGCGGCCGTCGGGGTCCAGCACGCGGACGCACTCGCCCTTGTCGAACCGGCCATCCACGGCGCGAACCCCGGCGGCCAGCAGGCTCTTGCCCCTGCGCACGGCGGCGGCGGCGCCGGCGTCCACGGTGATCGCCCCGGCCGGCGACAGCGAGCCGCCGATCCAGGCCTTGTAGGCGGCGCGCGGCGTGGTGGCGGGCTCGATGACCGTGGCGGGCGCTCCCGCCTCGATGGCGGCCAGCGGCGCCGCGCGGGTCCCGAGCGTGATGATCGTGGCGCAGCCGGCCTGGCTGGCGATGCGGGCCGCCTCCAGCTTGGTGGCCATGCCGCCGGTGCCGACCCCGGCGGCGGCGTTCGCCCCGCCGGCCATGGCCTCGATCTCGGGCGTCAGGCGCGGCACGCGGGGAATGAGGGTGGCGGAAGGATCGCGGCGTGGGTCGGCGGTGTAGAGCCCCTCCACGTCGGACAGCAGCACCAGGGCCTCGGCGCCGACCAGCTGGGCCACCCGGGCCGAGAGCCGGTCGTTGTCGCCGACCCGGATCTCCTCGGTGACCACGGTGTCGTTCTCGTTGACCACGGGGATCACCCCCAAACCCAGCAGGGTCTCGACGGTGGCCCGCGCGTTCAGCCAGCGGCGGCGGGTCTCGGTGTCGTCGCGGGTCAGCAGCACCTGGGCGCAGTTGAAGCCCAGCGGCCCCAGCGCCTCCTCCCAGGCCCGCATCAGGGCCGATTGGCCGGCGGCGGCGGCGGCCTGTTTCTCGGGCAGGGTCAGCGAGCGCTTGCCCAGGCCCAGCCGGCGGCGGCCCAGGGCCACGGCCCCGGACGAGACGATCAGCACCTGCTGGCCCCTGGCCCGCAGCCGCGCCACGTCGGCGGCGAAGTCGGCCAGCCACTCGCCATGCGCCGCGCCGTCGGGCCCGACCAGCAGGGCGGAGCCGACCTTGATGACGATGCGACGGGCGGCCGTCAGTTCGCTCAAGGCTGCCAGTCCTCAGGGCCGGCCTGTTCGGCGGCAAGCTCGCCCTTGCGTTCCTGCACCAGGGCGTAGGCCTCGCGCAGCAGCTCGGTGACGCCGATCTTGGCGAAGCCCGAGACGCGGCGGACCGGCACGCCGGCGGCGGCCTCCAGCTCGGCCGCCTTCTCGGCGATGGTTTCCTCGTCCAACGCGTCGATCTTGTTCAGCGCCAGGATCTCGGACTTGTCCTCCAGGCCCTCGCCATAGGCTTCCAGCTCGTGGCGGACGGTGCGCCAGGCGGCGGCCACGTCCTCCTGGGTCCCGTCCACCAGGTGGACCAGCACCGCCGTCCGCTCCACGTGGCCGAGGAACCGGGTGCCGATGCCCGCGCCTTCGTGGGCGCCCTCGATCAGGCCGGGGATATCGGCCAGGATGAACCGCTCGCCCAGCGACAGGTCGACCATGCCCAGGTTGGGGGCCAGGGTCGTGAAGGGATAGTCGGCGATCTTCGGCCGCGCGGCGCTGGCGGCGGCGAGGAAGGTGCTCTTCCCCGCGTTCGGAAGTCCGACAAGTCCGACGTCGGCGATCAGCTTCAGGCGGAGCCAGATGGCCAGTTCCTGGCCTTCGAGGCCGGGGTTGGCGTGCTTGGGGGCCTGGTTCACCGGGCCCTTGAAGTGGGTGTTGCCGAAGCCGCCGTTGCCGCCCTTGGCCAGCAGGACCCGCTGGCCGGCGTGGTCCATGTCGACGATCAGCTCCTTGTCCTCGTCCAGCACCTCGGTGCCGACGGGGACCTTCAGCACCACGTCGTCGCCGGCGGCGCCGTGGCGGTTGCGCCCCATGCCATGGACCCCGGTGCCGGCCTTGAAATGCTGCTGGTAGCGGTAGTCGATCAGGGTGTTCAGCCCCTCCACCGCCTCGATCCACACGTCGCCGCCGCGGCCGCCGTCGCCGCCGTCGGGGCCGCCGTACTCGATGTACTTCTCGCGCCGGAACGAGACGGCGCCGCCGCCCCCGTTGCCGCTGCGCACATACACTTTGACCTGGTCGAGGAACTTCATCGGGAAACGAGCCGTACGGTGAGCGCGGCGGCGAGCGACTTGGCGGCCGCGCCGGGCAGGAGGGGAAGGATACCGCTGTCGAAGGCGGAGCGGGGCCCCATGAAGCTGGCCAGGCCCGCCCAGCCGACGGCCAGAACGATGACGTGGCCTGCGGCGAACAGGGCGGTGAGCGCGATCCAGCCCTTGGCCTTTTCGGCGCCGCGCCCGCAGACGTAGGCCGCCGCGGCCATGCCGGCGAGGAAGCCCGCGGTGTGGCCTACGATCGCCTTCCAGCCGCCGGCCCCACCGGCCAGCAACGGCAGGCCGAACGCCGCGCAGCCCAGCCAGGCGATGACGATGCCCAGGCCCAGCCGGCCGCCGAACAGGCCCGCCAGCACGAACAGGGCATAGGTCTGCAGCGTGATCGGCACGGGCCCGATGGGAATCGAGAACCGCCCGGCCGCCGCCATCGCCACGACGCCAGCGACGATCGCCGCGGCCTGGAACGGCAGCGAGGTGGTCGGCGACGAACGGCGGGATGCGGCGGCGGTCATACGTGTGCGGATACCATAGATGGCGCGGAGCGCCTGCAATTTGGAAACCACGGACCATCACAGACCAGCACGGACCGGCAGTAGCTGCGTCTGTGTTGGTCCGTGGTTCGACGAAGGGACGACGCCGCGCGCACGGCGTCAGGCGACATCTCCTAGGCCAGCCAGACCATCATACGCGTCGGGACTGGAGCTCCGCCGCGGCCGGCGCTGGGGCGGGGCTCGACGTCGCCGGTGTAGAGGAAGCCGGCCTTGCACAGCACCTGGCCCGAGGCGCGGTTGTCGGCGAAATGGCCGGCCCACACCACGTTCTTGCGCCAGTCCGACTTCACCCAGCGCAGCGCGCCAGCCACCGCCTCGGTCGCATAGCCGCGGCCCCAGAACGGGCGGCCGAACCAGTAGCCCAGCTCGCGTCGCCCGGCCTCCGTCTCGTGGATGCCCAGCATGCCGATGAAGCCGAACTCGCGGTGCTCCACGGCGAACACCGCGTCCGTGCGCGGATTCATCCGCGCCACCGAGCCCACGAACGCCTCGGCGTCCGCCTGCCGGTAGGGATAGGGCATGGTCGCGGTCATCCCGGCGACGCCGAGATCGTTGGCCAGCTCGGTGATCGGGGCCACGTCGGCCGCGACGGGCCCACGCAGCAACAGCCGCTCGGTGGCGACCGCGGGTCTGACATCCAGTGCGCACATCTGACTTACCTCCCGGCCTTCTAGCGAGGCCTGAAAACGACAGCGGGGAGCCCGGCTGACCGGACTCCCCGCGAAAGGTCGTCTTGTGTCCGGTCCGCCTTAATTGGTGAGGCGGAACCGGAGAGAGGAAGGTTCCGCCTATTCGGCTGCGATGACCTTCTCTGCCGGGACCACCGTGGCGTAGGTTCGGTTCTTCGCCTTGGTCACGAACTTCACCGCGCCGGTCACGAGC